>ERZ791802.178-NODE-178-length-76256-cov-4.219459_pt1 | contig 76256 bp, 75 predicted proteins | sample MGYA00510308_ERZ791802 | MGnify/ENA primary metagenome ERZ791802 (study PRJEB30046, sample SAMN00792028) | human gut metagenome | study: EMG produced TPA metagenomics assembly of the A metagenome-wide association study of gut microbiota in type 2...
ATAGTTGGTTGTATTTCCAGTGAAAGTAGGACATTGCCTGGCTCCCCATTTAAAAAGCCTCGGAACTAAAAGCCGAGGCTTTTTTTATGGACGATTTTGGTTGCAAACTGCGATACAATAAAACGATTACCTTGGCATAATGCCTTGGTTAATGCCTAAAAAGGGTTCGCATGATTTTTAGACGCACACTTGTTTCAGAATTGGCCAACACAGCAGGTGCTGTGTTTACGGTCATTTTCTCGATTGTTTTGACAATCGGTCTTGTGCGCATTCTCGGTATGGCCGCCGGTGGCCTCATTGACAGCGGTACTGTGATGGAAATGGTGGTCTACGAAGCTCTTATCAATATGGCTCCGCTTCTCGGTGCCTCCCTTTTTATTGCCACGCTCATCACACTGACTCGTAGTTGGCTCGATAGCGAAATGGTCGTTTGGTTTTCTTCAGGTGGTATCAGTTTAACTGCCTGGATTCAGCCCGTTTTGCGTTTCAGTATCCCTATCATTCTTTTAATTACCGTTTTGTCACTTTTCATTTCCCCATGGGCCAAAGGCCAAAGTGAAATGAATCGTGAGGTCTATGCGCAGCGCGATGACGTTGATCGACTTTCTCCCGGACGCTTTATTGAATTAAGCGGAGGACGACAAGTTCTCTTTATCGAAGAAATTTCCGATAACGGCGAGACCGTTAAAAATGTCTTCTTGACGCAAACCAATCTTGAAGACGAGATGGTGGTCGTTGCTGAATCGGGTAGAGTGATTGTTAACGAAGCAGGCGACCGATATGTTGTGTTGGAACACGGTCGTCGTTATGAGGCTAAAACCGGCTCTGCGGAGTATAAAGTTACCGATTTTGAAACGTACGGATTGAGGCTAGATGTTAAACCGGACTCTGCCATGCAAATGAGAGACGTTGACACTCAGCCTTTACCGATGCTTTTTGCGCAGAAAAATAATAAAGAAGCACAAGCTGAGCTTGTTTGGCGTCTGTCTTGGCCTATAGCAACGTTAAACCTCTTGATGATTGCCATACCGCTTTCTTATACCAATCCGAGAGCAGGCAGAAGCATTAATGTGATTATCGCCTTGCTCTTGTTCGTGCTTTATCTAAACGGAATTAGTGTAGGTGAGGCGCTTGTGGTCAGCGGAGATCTGTCAATGATTTCTGCGCTCGTGCTCTTGAATCTCGTCTTTACGATTCTGGCCGTTTTACTCTTTTTACGGAGAACGGTCTGGCAGCGATGGTTACCAGCGTCGCTGAGCTGGCACAATTTATTTAATCGAGGTGCACGATGAAAGTTATCACGCGTCATCTGACTAAAGAAATTCTGCAAGCTACAGGGTTCGTCCTTTTGGCGATTGTGGCCCTATTCGCGTTCTTTGATCTTGTGCGTCAGATGGAGCGTATCGGAAGCCGTTATAGCCTATTGGATGCCTTCATCATCACGGGTCTTAATCTTCCCATGCGAATTTATGAGGTGATGCCGATTGCGGCATTGCTTGCTACCGTTTTCGTCATGAGCCAGTGGGCAGCGCGATCCGAATTTACGATTTTGCGTGTTGCGGGTTTGTCTCCCGTGCGGTTGGCCGGTATCTTGATGGTGCCGGGCATCATTTTGATGCTCTTTACCTATGCTTTTGGTGAGTTCATTGCTCCGTCTTCTGATGCCTTTGCCCGAGAGTATAGGGCTGCAGCTCAACACTCCACGATGAGTATTCGAGGCTATGACACCGGTGCCTGGGTTCGAGAGACAATGAAAGACGCTACTGGCGAAAATAAAGTACGCTATATCAACGTCAAACAGATTACGCCGACGGAAGAAGCGCGTGAGTGGCGCATTTATGACTTCGATAATGATCAGTCGCTCACTAACATTATTGCGGCTAAAACCGGCCGTTACGTCAATCGCCAGGGTTGGGTGTTGGATAATGCCATCAATACCTCTTTGCCTCGATTGGCAGACTTGGATGTCTCGCCCGTCCTTGAGCGCGTGATGGTTTCCGATCCCGTGAGCATGATGTTTAAAACGGCGATTGATCCCAGTATTTTCAGCGTGATGATGCTTTCACCTGAGAACATGTCTATGCGATCTCTGTATCGCTATGTCAATCACCTTCAAGAGTCACGTCAGCAATCTGGACGCTATCAAATTGCTCTTTGGAATAAGGCTTTCTATCCGGTTGCAATTTTGGTGATGATCGCATTGGCCATGCCTTTTGCCTATATGAATCGTCGTTCCGGTGGGGTCAGTATTAAGATTTTCGGCGGGGTGATGATTGGCCTTGTGTTCTATACTGTTAATAACCTTTTCTCTTACATAGGAATGCTCAATACTTGGTCGCCGCCTGTTGTTGCTATGGTCCCGACTGCTTTCATGTTGATTTTGGCTATGATTGGTCTTTGGTTGGTTGAAAAGCGTTAGTGAAAGAACCGACAGCCTATTTATAATAAAACGGACATTACATTTTAATGATGTCCGTTTTTCTTTCTGTGCAGATTAGTTGGTCGCTACAGAGCGAAGCTTGAGTTTTTGATATATTTTTTGGAAAGTAGATTTGGGTGATGCAGTAATCTAATGTGACAGAGCGGTACTTTATTATTCGATGGTGTCGTGTAATCATCGTTCATGTTTTAGCAGTGCAAGATTACGAAAGAGCATTAAGGGTGACAAATGAAAAGCCTAAATCATTATGTGCAACTGACGCAAACTAAATTAGTAAGGCTCATTTACTCCGATTTTTGAGGGAAACCGTGTGTTCAAAATGAAAGCTATTTTATCGATTATGCATAGGATTCTTACAAATTCAATATTGAGTTAACGGGGTTAAGATTTTAAACTCTTTACCAAGAGGCTCTACAGCAAGGAGGTCTAGCTATGGTTCATCATTTTTTTGGTCCTCATTTCTTAGGGGCTCCTGTTTTCCCTGGTATCCCTAATTTTGTTTTGCTTCTATTGATTATTGCTGCGTTTTGGTACTTCGCGCGTAAACGCCATCAAACCGTGGATGGTTCACTGCAAGACTCCACTATCCAAGGAGAGGATCCGCAAAGACAATTACGGGATCAAAACGAAGCTCTTCAAAAGGAAATTGAGTATTTACGGCGGCAAAATGAATTGTTACAAACGTTATTAGAGCGTCAGGTGAAACGTGAAGGTAACTAGGTTTGCTAGGGCCCCGTGGCGATGTGATCAATAAAAGATACGCAGTGAATTTATTTTTTTCGAGACCGTATTAAGGGACGGTCTCGAAAACTTTTTGTGTGCCTGGCATGGCACTTTATCTAACGGGTGAAAGTCCCGAGGGTGGTCAGAATAGCGACAAGCCCATAGCCAAAATCAAGGGTGTCCCTCGCGAGGGGGAATCTGAAAGCAGGCGTAGGCAAACCTCTGGTCCGACGAATAGAAACTTCGTGAGGCGGTAATCAGGTGGATAAGACTGCAAAACAAGTCGAAGTCCAATGCTATTCCGGAACCTGAAGCCGTAAACGAAGCGGATAGATGGAGGGAAAGATAAAGTCCTTATCCAGGGAGGCCTCACAGACGTTGATCAACAAACGAAGTCAACGGAGCAAAACTAGCTGTGAGGAGTCAGCAGAGACCATAGTAGGGAGTGGATGGCACTCACGAAGGGTCGAAATTAGTAACAGGAGGCATACTGAGTAAGCCAACCGACTCGATGATAAGGCAATTGCGAAAAGCAAACCAAAGAAAAAGTAGCGACGGAATCGTAAGGATATCGATGGTCTTGGAGAGCGGGAGGACGAACGAAGAATATGTCGCCAAACCGAAGTAAAAACGATGGTCACACTGGAAGCCATACTAGATCGAAACAACTTAAACCGAGCATGGAAACAAGTTGTTAAGAACAAGGGAAGCGCTGGCGTGGACGGGATGAAGGTCACAGATCTTCTGTCTCATCTGCGTGAGCACGGCCCCGAACTGGTGCAGGCCATAAAGGAAGGGAGCTACAAACCCCAACCCGTTTTACGCGTATTAATCCCAAAAGAGGAGAAAGGCAAATTCAGACCGTTGGGGATCCCTACGGCAACGGATCGTCTGGTACAGCAAGCTGTGCAACAAAAGCTGAGCGAGAATACGAACAGGTATTCAGAGACAGCAGTCACGGTTTCCGACCGAACAGAAGTTGCCACACGGCACTGAAACAGAGTCTAAAACACGCCAATGAGGGCTATCGATGGGTAATCGACCTAGATCTGGCGAAATTCTTCGACACGGTTAACCACACGAAACTGCTCCAACTCCTGTCGGACAGAATCAAGGATGGTCGTGTTATTTCGCTTATTCACAAGATGCTGAGGGCTCCGATCAAGGATGTCGACAAAATCACGACATGCACGATCGGAACTCCGCAAGGAGGTCCGATCTCTCCAACACTGGCCAATATCGTATTGCACGAGTTGGATAGAGAACTGGAAAAGAGAGGGCACAGGTCGGTCAGGTATGCTGATGACATGATGATCTTTTGCAAAAGCCGAAAGGCTGCGGAAAGGACATTAAATCACATCAAACCGTTCATCGAAAAGAAGCTTTTTCTCCAACTCAATGACCAGAAAACAAAGATCCGACACATCGCGTCTGCCGATGTGAAATTTTTAGGTTTTGGTTTCTGGGCAGACCGAGGAGGAGTCATCAAAGCTAGGCCTCACAAAAAGTCGAAAGATAAATGTAAGGCAAGACTCAAGGCGTTGACCAACCGTAACAGAGGCCAAAGCCTAGATACTTTCAGAGACAAACTCACCGAATTTATCCGGTGAGGAGAACAGACGAATGGCTGAGACGGCGGATACGACAGATATACTGGAAGCAGTGGAAAAAGACCAGCACGAAATATTGTGCCCTGGTCAAGCTAGGCAAATCGAAAGAGCAAGCCTGGAAATTCGCGAATACGAGAAAATCGTACTGGCACACTGCGAAAAGTCAGATCTTGTCGACAACTCTGACAAATGAATTTCTTCAATCTAAGGGATGGGTCTGTCTGAACGATGTATACAAATCAGGCAGAGTTCGTTACTGATAACCGCCCACTACGGAACCGTACGGTGGGTGGTGTGGAAGGACGGCTGGCAGAATAACTACCAGCCTCCTATCCGATTGATCAATGTTCTTGTTTGAATGCTTTTAGTGCTCGACCTGTATGTGTGGGGCGACGTGATATTTCGATGGGAGAGCCGACAGCGACCACTTTACCCCCATCGACACCGCCTTCTGGGCCCATATCGATAATCCAGTCAGCTTGTGCCATCACATCCAAGTTGTGTTCAATGACGATAACAGTATTGCCAGCATCGACTAAGCGATGTAATACCGCAATGAGTTTTTCCACATCTGCCATGTGGAGCCCCACTGTAGGCTCATCTAAGATGTACAGCGTCTTGGGAGCGCGCCAAGTGTTTCGTGTGTGATCATCGCGAGCCTTGGTCAGTTCTGTCACTAGCTTAATGCGTTGAGCTTCACCGCCCGAGAGGGTTGATGAGGGTTGCCCGAGGCTTAAATAGCCCAGCCCCACCTCTTGCATAAGTCTGAGCGCATGAGCCACGGTGCTCTGGGTTTGAAAAAAGTCCACCGCATCGTCAACATCCATCGCAAGAATCTGTCCGATGGATTTGCCTTTCCAGAGCACTTCCAACGTTTCATCGTTGTAGCGCAAGCCGCCGCAGGCTTCGCACGGCACTTTGACATCGGGCAGGAAGTTCATTTCGATTGTGCGAACACCTTGGCCTTCGCACAATTCACAACGGCCACCTTTTACGTTAAAGGAGAAGCGGGAAATGTTGTAGCCACGCATTTGAGCTTCATTGGTGCCAGCGTAAATCTTACGAATCGTATCAAGAAAACCGACATAGGTGGCCGGGCACGATCTCGGTGTCTTCCCAATAGGACTTTGATCAACCTCCAATACTCGATGAATGGCTTCAAAGCCCTTGATAGTCTGGCATAACGGTCCCTTATACGGGGATTTGTTTGACAGTGTTTCTGTCAGTACGGGTAACAGTACTCCGCGAGCGAAACTGCTTTTACCCGAGCCCGACACCCCCGTTAATACCGTTAGTCTTTCGAGCGGAATGTCGATTTTGTCAGCTCGAAGATTATTGAGAGTCGGTTTTTCAACGGTTAACCAATCGGTGTCCGCAGTAATCGGTCGATGAGGTTTGAAACTGTGTTTGATCGGCTCTTTGAGATAGCGTCCCGTTAAAGAACGCTCATTATTCATGATGTCCTCAAGAGTGCCTCTGGCGATGATTCCACCACCCCGAACGCCTGCGCCCGGACCAACATCGATAACACAATCGGCTTCGCGAATGGTTTCTTCATCGTGCTCGACAACAAGTAATGTGTTGCCCTTGGCCGTAAGAGCTTTCAGAGAGTCAAGAAGCTTGCGGTTGTCTCTAGGGTGAAGACCAATGGTAGGTTCATCCAAGATGTAGCACACGCCTTGAAGATTGCTGCCTAATTGCGAGGCTAAACGAATGCGCTGCGCTTCGCCGCCTGACAACGAGGGCGAGGAGCGATCCAGTGTCAAGTAGCCAAGTCCGACTTCTTCTAGGAAAGCCAGGCGCAGTTCAATCTCTTTTAAGGCATCCGAGGCAATCTCGGACTCTCGTCCCTTGAGTTTGAGTTTTCTGAAAAAGACAAGGGCGTCACTTACCGTCATGCGAGCTATTTGCGAGATGCTTAATCCCGCAAAGCGCACCGCACGGGCTACTTCATTTAAGCGTTCGCCGTGACAGTCCGGACATGTATGAGCTTGAGCGTCGGCCCAAATTCTTTCCTCTCCGGTAGCCGTTTCATCAAAACCCTCAATGATTTCCCCTGTGCCAAAGCAGCTTGGACACCAGCCCATGGCGGAGTTGTAGGAAAAGAGTCGAGGGTCGAGTTCAGGGAAACTGCGGCCGCACTGCGGACAGGCACGATGCGTGGAAAAGATCGTCTCATTGCCTTTCTCATCCAATACACAAACTACGCCTTTGCCGATTGTTACAGCTTCTTGCAGAGCGCGTCTGAGAGATTTTTCATCATCGACCGAAACAGTCAGATGCGCCACGGGTAACTCAATCGTATGACCTTTGTAGCGGGCTAATTTCGGGAACTTTTCCGTGCTGACAAATTTGGTGTCGACACGAAGTTGTGCATAGCCCTTTTTGGCTGCCCACTTGGCCAAGTCTGTGTAGATCCCTTTTCGCTTTGTCACAAGAGGAGCAAGAGCGTATATCGACTGTCCTTTGTATCGGCTCATGACGGTTGAGACAATAGTATTAAAGGACATGGGTTCGACTTCTATGTCGCAACTCGGGCAATACTGTCGGCCGAGTTTAACGTATAAAAGTCGCAGGAAGTGATAAAGTTCGGTCATTGTAGCAACCGTTGATTTACGGCCGCCGCGAGAGGTTCGCTGCTCAATGGCTACGGTCGGTGCAATGCCCGTGATCGAATCGACATCGGGTTTGGCAGCCGGCTGAACGATCGAGCGCGCGTAGGCGTTCAAAGATTCAAGATAGCGCCTTTGTCCTTCCTTGAAAACGATGTCAAAGGCCAGCGTTGATTTGCCCGACCCCGATGCGCCTGTGATCACCGTGAATTTGTCGTGATCAATGTCGACATTGACGTTTTTGAGGTTATGCTCTTTTGCGCCACGGATGGCTATGACATCGCTGCTCGGAGGGGGGCTGACAGGGGTGCTGGCAGGCAATTGCGTGAAGTAGCCGGAGGCATTTTTGCGGGCCAATGTTTTGCGATAACTGGCCAGCGCTTTTGCTGTGAAAGAGCGTTTGCAGTGCAAGAGCTCATCGACCGGCCCCTCAAAAACAACATTTCCGCCTTCGTTACCGCCTTCTGGCCCCAAGTCCACAATCCAGTCGGCACTGTTGATGACGTCTAAATTGTGCTCAATGACGATGACGGTGTTACCGCGGTCAACGAGTTCTTGTAATGACTGCATGAGTTTGTCGATGTCATCAAAATGTAAACCTGTCGTGGGCTCATCGAGCACGAAAAGATCGCCCGAGCCGGTTTGTCCCTTATCGGCTAAAAAGCCTGCGATTTTTAAGCGCTGCGCTTCACCGCCCGACAGTGTCGGCACGGGTTGACCGAGTTTGAGGTAATCAAGCCCGACTTTTCGTAAAGGCTCCAAGCGATTGAGAACGGCTTTGTCTTGGCTGAAAAATTCGCAAGCTTGAGAAACCGACAAATCAAGTACTTGAGCAATGTTGAGCGACTGATCGTTGCGTTCGAGCGTTATTTCTAGTATTTCGGGGCGATAACGCGTGCCGTTACAAGCCGAGCATCGCAGGTACACATCCGAGAGAAATTGCATCTCAATGTGTTCAAAGCCGTTACCGCCGCACACGGGGCAGCGACCGTCACCAGAGTTAAAACTGAATGTGCCGGGTTTGTATTCGCGGGCTTTAGCGGCATCCGTTGCCGCAAAAAGGCTTCGCACAGCATCAAAGGCTCCGACGTAACTTGCGGGATTTGAACGTGTTGTTTTGCCGATCGGGGACTGATCAACAAAGTGCACTTCACCGACGGCTTCAGCGTTCAACAGCGAGTCAAAGGCGCCAGGTGCTTCCGTGGGTTTCCCCTTGGTTTTTAAGAGTGCGGGCACAAGCACATTTTCAATCAGGGTGGATTTGCCTGAACCGGAAACACCCGTGACGACCGATAAGGCTCGAAGCGGGAAATGAACGTCAATTTTTTTGAGGTTGTGCGCCGCTGCTCCTTTGATGCCAAAAACGGGGACGTCTTTATTCAAAATCCGAGATTGTGCGCCGGCACTGACTCGGCGCTTGCCGCTTAAATACTGTGCGGTGAGGGTGTCTGCATCAAGTAACTGTTGCGGCGTACCGTGAAAGACGATGTTGCCACCTTTCTCTCCTGGGCCTGGTCCCATGTCAAAGATTGTGTCGGCTGCCAGCATCACCTGCGGATCGTGCTCTACAACGACAAGTGTGTTGCCGCTGTCACGAAGCCGTTGCATGACGCGGTTGATGCGGTCCATGTCGCGGGGATGCAAACCGATGGAGGGTTCGTCTAACACAAATAAGGTGTTAACGAGGGAGGTTCCGAGCGCCGTTGTTAAATTGACGCGTTGAACTTCGCCGCCCGAGAGTGTTCGGCTTTGGCGGTCAAGCGTTAAGTAGCCCACGCCGACATCTACGAGATAATTTAGTCGTGTGAGAATTTCTTCAACAATCATGATGCTTGCTGCATCAGTAATTTCTTCCCGAACGACTTCGAAGAATACTTTTAAACGAGCAAGCGGTAATTGCATCAGATCGAAAATGTTCAGCCCAGGCAGCGCCGATAAGGTGTTATCGTCATAGTGCGCGCCGGCAGGTTTATAGCGTTTAAAGGCCAGCCCCTGACAGGCTTTTTGGGCGGCTTGGCACGAGCCCACGCGCCAAAGAAGCGATTCGGGTTTAAGTCTCGCACCTTCACAGTCCGGGCACGTATGATAGTTTCTATAGCGAGACAGCAAGACGCGCACATGCATTTTGTAGGCTTTGGATTCGAGCCACTCGAAAAAGTGCTTGACACCATACCACTGACGAGACCACTTGCCGCTCCAAGCCTCTTCGCCGTTAATCACCCAGTCGCGCTCGTGATCGGTTAAATCTCGCCAAGCAACATCGGTACGGATGTGGTCGCGTTTGGCGTAACGCAACATGTCCTTAACGCACTCCCGATTGGTTTCGGTGTTCCACGGTTTAATTGCTCCACCTTCGAGCGTTAAAGAGTCATCGGGGATGACTAGCGAGTAATCCACCCCAATGACGCGACCGAACCCGTGACAAGTCTCGCAGGCCCCGAGCGGCGAATTAAAGCTGAACGTGGCATCGGTCGGTTTGTGATAATCGATACCGCAGTCAGCACAGGAAAACTTGCTACTGAATTTGAGCGTGCGGACACTGCTGTCTTCAAACTCCAGAAAGACCGTCATTTCGCCTTTGCCGAATTTAAGAGCGGTTTCAAAAGCCTCAATGGCACGGCTTTTCTCAATATCAAGACCCTTGAAGCGATCGGCCGTGACGTCAAGACTTTGTTTTTTACCCTGGGTGTTTTCTCGATAAATTTTGGTGAAGCCTTGGGCGGCTAATCCGTTTTGCACTTCCTGAGCACTCATCGAGCTCGGGATGGAGACGTTAAATGTGACGTAAACACGAGGGCGGGCTCCTTGCGGGAGCTCGGCATGGAGTTTGTGCCAGATGCCTGCTGGAGTATCGGCTTGAACGGGTTTGCCGCAGTGGCGGCAGTAAAGAGTGGCACTTCTGGCAAAAAAGAGTTTTAAATGGTCGTTAATTTCTGTCATCGTTCCCACGGTAGAACGAGACGTTCGCACGGGATTGGTTTGGTCAATGGCAATGGCGGGCGGGACGCCTTCAATGCGTTCGACTTGCGGGCGGTCCATACGATCGAGAAATTGCCGCGCGTAAGGGCTGAACGTTTCAACGTAACGACGTTGTCCTTCGGCATAAAGGGTGTCGAAAACGAGAGAGCTTTTACCGGAACCTGAAACGCCCGTAACGACAGAAATTTTGCCGGTTTCAAATTCCACGTTGAGATTTTTTAAATTGTTCTGCGTGGCACCGACAATTTTGATGTTTTTATCCATGACAAAAAGCTTTTCCATAGACCCGATTAAGGGCAATAAACAGACAGCCTAATTTTAACTTTTGGGGACTTTTACGGTGAGTAATTTTTCCAATGATTCCGATAGATATTGGAAGAGTTTGGCAAGCGGGATGCCTTTATTGAAATAAAAACTGCCCGAGAATATTTCCTTCTCGGGCAGCTTCAGGCGCCGTCAGGCGTCAGACTTTAGCGCAAAAAGTTTTCAGTCACGCGTGCAAAGACGCTGGCAACAATGGGTAAGCACTCATCGTTGTAATCATAAGAAGAGTTGTGCAACAAGCACGGACCGTCGCCATGACCTTCTTCACGGTGAGAGCCGTCACCGGCACCCACAAAGAAGAAGGCACCCGGGGCACGCTTTAAGTATTCCGAGAAGTCTTCCGAGGGCATAACAGGTTCTTGGTCATGCAAACGTTCTTCTCCGTAAAGTTCGCGAACGGCTTCTTTAACCGCCTCAATGCCGTCGTCGCTATTGACGGTAGGCGAGCAGTTGCGGAAGAAGTGTAACGAGGCCTTCGTTTCGAAGGCTGCACCGATATTGGCGCAAAGGTCACGCAGCTTGGCTTCGATGAAATCCGTGACACCGTCATCAAACGTGCGGACCGTACCGCTTAATTTGGCGGTGTCGGGCACAACATTAAAGGCATGGCCGGCTTCCACTTTGCAGATACTCATGACGGCGGTATCGGCAGGACGCTTCATACGAGTGATAATCCCTTGAGCGGCTTGATAAATTTGCACGGCAGCAAACACCGGGTCGTGCGAGAGGTTGGGCATGGCACCATGCGAGCCGCGACCTTCGACCGTGATTTCAAAGCCACTGTAACCCGACATCATGGTCTTACCAATGCCGACTTTCATAGCAGGCGTTTCCGGCCAGTTATGGCATCCGATGTAGAAGTCCACAGGGAATCGTTCAAAAAGGCCGTCATCAAACATGTGTTGAGCACCGAATTCGCCCTCTTCGCCGGGTTGGAATACAAAAATGACCGTACCGTCAAAATTTTTCGTTTCGGCTAAGTAGCGAGCGGTCAAAAGCACACTCGTAATATGTCCGTCATGACCGCAGGCGTGCATGATGCCGGCATTTTTTGAGGCATGAGCGAATCGGTTGGCTTCTTGCACGGGCAATGCGTCCATGTCGGCACGAATCCCGATGCGTTTTTTACCAGTGCCATTTTTGAGAACGCCGACAACGCCCGTGACGCCGATACCGGTGTGCACTTCAATGCCCCACTCCTTAAGATAGGCGGCGATTTTCTCGGCCGTTTTGAACTCCTGATTGCTCAATTCAGGGTATTGGTGAAAGTAGCGGCGAATTTGAGCAAACTCACCGGCCAGTTCTTCAATTCGTGCAATAGCGGGCATTATCGAGTCCTTAGTAAAAAATATGGGGACCTTCAAAAAGATCCCCTGAGTTATTATTTAATGTTTAATGTCTGCGCAGCTTTTCCGCTTCATCTTTCACATTGCGGCGCAATGTATCGAACGCTTCACGAATAGCCAACATCACATCGGTGTTGGTACGCGAGACAACCAAGTCGTGACCGGAAGCCACAATGGTAACGCGAACCGTGTATGCCCCCATGGTTTGATGGCCTTCTTGGGTGATGGTTGCATGGCAGGGGCCTAAATTGTGGTCAAATTTGCCGAGATCGTTGAGTTCTTTAGCGACCGCTTGTTCGACGGCTTCAGAGCGTTTGATCCCATGGAATGTCACTTGTAATGCTTGTGCCATAAAAACCCTCTTTTTGTTGTGTTTTTTGAAAGAGTGGGAAGATGGCATTCTTCCCTTCCTGACTTATAGTGTACTGAAGTTCATCGCGCGAAAGTGTGCTTTAACGCAAAAGATTGGTGATTTGTAACCAAAGTGCCTTAGAGCACTTTTTCGAGGGTTTATTTGCTAATATCGCGGATTGTTTAACAATTTTGCCCGCGGTGTTGTGTTTTGAGACTGCGGCATCGCAAATTATTTTTTACAGGAATTCAAGAAATGAGAAAACCTTGGGAAGAGGCCGGCAGTCATCGCGACAGTTTTGGCGAACGTCATCGCCGTAGTGATCGACGCAGTGACCGTCGATTTGACGATCGTCGTTCAGAAGATCGTGGCTTTTTCGGAGATCGTGAAGGATTTGGCGGTCGTGGCAGTTTTGGAGACCGTCGCCGTGATCGTCGAGATGGTGATGATCGTCGTAGTTTCTCCGATCGTCGTCCTCAACGCGGTTTTGAGCGCAAGGCCGGATTTGGTAGCACTCGTCGTCGTGATCGTTTCTCCGACCGTGCTGAAGCCGACTTCGGTGTTCGCTCCGGTCCTCGTGCACGAGCCGCTATGAATATGCGTCGTCCGGAGTCCGCTCGTGAACCTGCGGCAACTCGCAATGCATTGATTACGTTGGATGCGGATGTCGCTCGCGTGTTCGGTTCGAGCGAAGCCGTTAATGCCGCTTTACGTCATTTGATTGCCTTAGCGGGATTAATGGGCGAGGCAGCCATTGCTGAAGCTCAAAAAAGCGCTCAGGAAGTCGGGCAAGAACCTCAAGACGATGTCAGTGGGGAAGATGGAACTATCGCTCAAGTAGAAAGCGAGGAAGTTCAATCGCCTGAAGCTGAAGTCGAAGAGGTTGAAGAGGAAGACGAAGAGTGGTTTGAGTTGCCGCCCGTTGAAGAAAAATAAATATTAAATTTTGGCGCCTCATTTCGAGGCGCTAAATCTTTCTAGGTCTGTTATGTCATTGCACTATCGAATTTTGTTGCACCCCGAACGAAATGTGTTTGAAGTCACATTGCGTTTTAAAGCTTTGTCAGAAGAGATTGGTTTGTCTTTACCTAGTTGGGTGCCGGGCAGTTACATGGTGCGTGACATGGCCGGAGATATTATTGAATTACGTGCGCGCGCCGGCAAACGAGATCTTGCAGTTCAAAAGCTTGAAAAGAGTCTTTGGCAAATTACCGGCATTCGCAAAAATTCGATTGTTGAAGTCTCGTACGAAGTATTTGCGACAGACATTTCTGTGCGCCGAGCTTATCTCGATACTCGCCGAGGGTTGATTACCTTCTCAAGCCTTTGTCTTTTACCACAAGGGGCTGATGAAGATATCTGTGAGGTAGAGTTTGCCGAACAAAATACGGTTGACTGGAGTCTTTTTACCACTTTGGCTCCTGTTGATGTCAAAGAAAACGGATTCGGCTTATATCGAGCTGATAATTTCCAAGCACTGATTGATACTCCCGTCGAAATGGGTAAGCCCGATGTCATTTCTTTCACAGTCTTGGGAACGCCTCACAGAATGATCATTAGCGGCGATCGTTTTGCCTTTGATACGAAGCGCCTTCAGAAGGACTTAAAAAAGGCGTTGGCGACCGTTATTGCATTTTGGGAGCCGGAAAAGAAAAAAGCGCCCTTTAAGTCTTATGACTTTTATCTCAATGTAGGTGAAGCAATTTACGGCGGTCTTGAGCATGCATCAAGCACTGCACTGGCAGCTTCTTATTATGATTTGCCGCGCAAAGGAGACCATGATCTCTCAAACGGCTACCGAAGACTGCTTGAACTCATGGTGCATGAGTATTTCCACGCTTGGTGGGTCAAGCGTGTTAAGCCGGCAGCTTTTATCCCTTACGATTTAAGCGCCGAGAGCTATACGAAGCTTTTGTGGGTCTTTGAAGGCTTCACAAGCTACTATGCGCCGCTACTATTGGCGCGCAGCGGCATATTTTCCGCCGACAATCTTTTAGAAAGTCTTAATCAGGCGTTGGGAACATTTCACAATCGAGCTTGTGACCGTAAACAAACACTGGCTGAATCCTCTTTTGACGCATGGATTAAGTACTACAAGATTCGCGCCAATCGCAACAATGCCGTGACGAGCTATTACGACAAAGGGGCTATTGCCGCGATGGCGCTAGATGCTCGTATTCGAGAAAAATCTCGAGGTAAAAAGTCGCTTGATGATGTTTTGCGCTTAGCGTGGGCTGAATGCAAGAAAGCGGGGCAGAATTATCGAGGCATTGGTGAAAATGACATGCCGTCTCTTTTTGAGCGCGCGACGGCATTGGATTTAACCGACGAAATTGACGCTTGGATTAATAAAACGGGGACGCCTGACTTGACGCCTGTTGCTAAAACCTTGGGGTTAGAGGTCAAGACGGAGTCTTTGCCTATTTGCCGTCGTGTTTTGGGATTAAGTGTTAAGGGTGAGGTAACACTTGTTGTGCGAGAGGTTGAAGAAGCCGGCGCCGGACAAAAGGCAGGTTTAATGGTTGACGATGAGCTCGTTGCTCTTAACGGATATCGAGTCAATGAACGTAACTTTGAAAAAGTGCTCGCGATGTTGGAAAACGAAAAGACATTGACGGTACATTATTTCCGTCAAGCTCGCCTTCATGAAACAGCTGTGAAAAAGATGGCGAATAAAGAAAAAAGTCTTTTTAAAGCGAAAAAACAGACAAAGGCGTTGTCCACTTGGATTGGGCAAAGGTATTAAAGCGTTTGGCGTTTAACACTCGATAAAGAGTTCCCTTACGGGAACGCAACTTTTTGTTGCCATAGGTTTGTTTTTCCTGAATTTTTTATGTAAAATCTGCCCTCTTGTTATCGAACAGGTGTTTCTCTGTCGCCTGTCGCGATAGCGGGAATGAAGAATTTTTTCGGCTCTGTCGCTGGTGCTTGCGGCCTTAAGCGATATTCCGGTAGCGTACGAGGCACGGTGCTTCGTGCGTTTTATTAATAGGTGAAACAATAATGAAAACCTTCTCGGCTAAGCCGCTCGAAGTGACCCGTGAATGGTTCGTGGTTGATGCTACGGACAAGATTGTCGGTCACCTCGCTGCTGAAATTGCTACCCGTTTGCGTGGCAAGCACAAGCCTGAATACACGCCGCACGTTGATACGGGCGACTACATCGTCGTGATCAATGCTTCCAAGATGAAGATGAGCGGTAACAAGGCCTCTGACAAGCGTTACTTCCGTCACACGGGTTATCCCGGCGGCATCATCGAAACGACGTTCGAAAAGATGCAAGCACGCTTCCCGGGCCGCGCCCTTGAAATCGCTGTTAAGGGTATGCTCCCGAAGGGCCCGTTGGGTTACCAAATGATTAAGAAGTTGAAGATCTATGCCGGTGAAGAACACCCGCATACGGCTCAACAACCCAAGAACCTCGACATCTAATAAGGATTCGGCATGATCGGCAATTACAATTACGGCACCGGCCGTCGCAAGAGTTCCGTGGCCCGCGTCTTTATTAAGCGCGGTTCCGGTAAGATCGTTGTCAACGGTCGTCCTTTGAATGAATACTTCCACCGTGAAACCGGCCGTATGGTCGTGATGCAACCGTTGGAACTCACCGACAACGTGGAAACGTTTGACGTGATGGTCAACGTGCGCGGTGGTGGCGAAACGGGTCAAGCCGGCGCTGTGCGTCACGGCATCACCCGTGCTTTGATCGATTACGATGAAGGCTTGAAGGCCCAATTGTCCGCCGCGGGCTTTGTGACCCGTGACGCTCGCGAAGTCGAACGTAAGAAGGTCGGTCTTCGCAAGGCCCGTCGCCGTAAGCAATTCTCCAAGCGTTAATTTTCGGATCCCCGAGAATTATCCTTGCGAACAAAAAGTCCGGCTCTGTCCGGACTTTTTGTTTCTGGCAATCATTACTGCGCCAACGAAACTTTTCCGCTTTTTGCGCTTAGCGCTACAATCTAAAAAATCTCAAAAATCCACAGTTTCTTTTATGACCGCCTTTGCCCTTTTTCTCGTGTTGTTTGCCGCACTTGTGCACGCAACGTGGAACATTTTTCTTAAAAAAGCTCGGGCTGGGCGAGCATTTTGGTGGGTAGCGTATGTTGTAACGGCCGTTGTGTGTTTGCCGATTCTTCTCGTAGTGGATCCTGGCAGCCTGTCACGGATCACTCCTCAAGGATGGTTCGTCATTTGTTTGTCGGCTCCTATCCATGTCATCTATGGGCAGATTTTGCAATACAGCTACAAAAAAGCAGACTACAGCGTCGTATACCCGACGGCTCGTGGCACCGGTCCTCTGATGACAGTTATTGCGGCTATCGTTGTTTTAGGAGAGGTCCCGAGCTCTTTAGGTCTTCTCGGGATTGTGTGTATTTTAGGCGGTGTTATTTTTCTTTCTCTTCAAGGCTCTTCTGCAAAACCCGGCCAAAATGCCGACGTACGTACGGGGTTATTTTGGGGGACCGTGACAGGGGTTTTTATCGCCGCTTATTCGTTTTGTGATGCGTGGGCCGTGCAACAACAAACCGGTTTGACGCCGTTAAGCTTTTATTTTCCTTCAATTGCCATTCGTGCACTTATTTTTGCACCATTTGTGCTTGCACAAAAGGGTTGGAAAGACGAGATCAGAACGCTTTTGACTGTACCCTCACAAGCTAAGTCTTTGGCAATTGTTACGGTGGGTTCGCCTCTAGCCTACATTACGGTGCTTTTTGCGATGACCATGGCACCTCTGGCCTATGTAGCCCCAACGCGCGAGACCGGTATGATGTTGGGTGTTGTGTTGGGAGCTCTGTTTCTGAAAGAGAAGATGAATGCAGTGCGCTTAATCGGCGTGGCAGCGATGACCCTAGGCGTGGTGTTAATCGGTTACGGCGGGTAGTCAGAAGTCTTCTATCTCTTAAAAAGCGGGGAAGCCACTGTGGCTTCCCCATGTATTGAATTCTCAGAAAACGTTAGTTCTTTTCCGGTACAAATTTCATCCAGGCTAAGCCCAACGCGTAACCGATAGCAGAGAACCAAATCCAGCTCATCCCGAGGCTATGCATTGGCACGTAGGCTGTGAGGAAACTTTCAATTCCTTCAAATTTGATGCCTGCCGTAGCCAAGCCGCTCAGGGTTGCCATCACGAACGTAAAGGCAATCGTAAAGGCATAAACGCATTGTCTGCCGTTAAAGAACTTGTGCGTAAAGAGCAGGATGATCAGCACCACAGCCAGCGGGTAGATGAACATCAACACAGGAATCGTCGAGACGATAATCGTTTGCAGACCGAACATGCCGACCAAGAACGATACGATCGAGAAGATCGTGACCCAGTAAATGTAGGTAAAGCGACCCGTAAGCTTTAAGAAATAGGCAGCGCAACAGGTAATCAAGCCGATAGCGGTAGACAAGCAGGCCAAAAGCACGATTATCGACAAGATGATAGCGCCAGCATTGCCAAACAAGATCTTGGCCGACTCAGCCAGTACCGGAGCCCCCGTTGATTGCATGCCGACGGCCGGAACACTTTCTGCACCGATTTTGGCGATGAAGATATAGATGAAGGCCAAAAGCGCAACGGCAACGATGCCGGACTTATAAACTTGTCGGGTAATTTCGGCAGGATCCGTGATGCCACAGTCTTCTTTAACCACATTGACGACAAGAGTGGCAAAAACGAAGGCGGCAATAGCATCGAGCGTATTGTATCCGTCAATGATGCCTTGCACGGCTGCGGTCACGGCCGTGGCGTAAGCTGCGGTCGGTTCTTGCGGCTCCCCTAAAGGAGAGATAAAAGACTGCACGATCAAGAGCACAATCGTCAGCACCAGAGCCGGTGTCAAAAGCTTACCGATACGGTCGACAAGCTTTTGGGGCGAGGCCGAAAGCCAGAAAGAGATTAAAAAGAAAACTGCCAAGAAAATCGGCAACCCGAGTCCCAGGTTTTCTTTTGCCATGAAGGGACTGACGGCAATTTCGAAGGCGACCGTCCCCGTACGAGGAATGGCAAAGCAAGGACCGATGGCCAAATAAGCTACGATTGTGAAAAAGAGTCCGTAAAGAGGATGCGCACGGCCGGCGGCTTCTTGCAAATCACTGCAGCCCGAATAGCCCATGGCCATCACCGCCAATAGGGGCATCCCGACCCCCGTAATACAGAAACCAATGAGAGCGTACCAAACATTCACGCCCGAGTTTTGTCCCATAGAGGCGGGGAAAATCAAGTTGCCGGCACCAAAAAAGAGTGCGAACAGCATTAACCCAATCGGGATATATCTAGTTGCAACATTTTTATTGCTCATGTTTTTTCCCTTTGTTTTTGTAGTAGTGAATTTCCATTTTATGGAACTAAGCCTGATTGCCCATAAGGGATAAGAATTAGACGGGCGTTTTCTTTTAGCAAAAGTAAGATAATTGTCTGAGAAAAACCCTCGAAGGAACAACAACTTTCGAGGGTAAACGCTAGGGCTGACCAGAAAAGTCGAGACGGAATGCATTTTTGTTAATAAGTTTAAAACTACCGAAAAAGGCAATGTCAGCATAGTGACAATGGGAATGTTGAGGACTGTGCAAACGGATGCAAAAGTCTTGCAATAGTATGTTGCTTTCGCGCGTATAATCAACCCGTTAATTTACTGGGAAGAATAACCATGAGTGAAAATCAAACCCCGATGGCTCCCGAGCCTATTCATTTCACTGATGCAGCTGTAGCTAAAGTCAAGACCTTGATTGAAGAAGAAGGCAATGACAAACTGAAATTACGCGTGTTCGTGCAAGGCGGCGGCTGTGCAGGCTTTCAATACGGTTTTCAGTTTGATGAAAACATCAATGAAGACGATGCTCAGATGGTCAAAGACGGTGTGACGCTCTTGATTGATTCTTTGAGCTATCAGTACTTAGTGGGTGCTGAGATTGACTTTAAAGAAGATTTAACGGGCGCACAATTTGTCATCCGCAATCCGAATGCGGTGACGACTTGCGGTTGCGGTTCTTCTTTTTCCGTCTAAAAAGATCGGCGCTTCTTTGTGCTTAAGCCGGATAAAGGGCGCCTAAAATTCTTAAACCGCTTGCGTGCGTTACAGCCGGGAGATTCCCGGCTTTTTTATTAATAAAGCGATATCCCAACCATGCAAATGCAGCCGCTTCTACCAACATAGGATCTAAGCCCAAAACGGATGTACTTTGGACAGTCAGGCCTGATTGAGACAGTGACTGCATGATAAGGGGATTAAAGACGCCGCCTCCACATACGTAAAGTTCTTGCGTCTCTGGGGCAGTTTGCTTGACAGCACGAATAATGCCCGCAACGGAGACTTCAACCAAAGTCCGTTGCACGTCCTCGGGTTTCAGCGTGGATAGCGCAGGGAAACGATTCAATAGCCATGCTTCATTGAAATACTCCCGGCCGGTACTTTTGGGAGCCGGTCGGACAAAGTATTCATCGGCCATTAGAACATTTAAAAGCTTCTCAACTACCACACCTTTTTGGGCAAATGCTGCATCTCGGTCAAACGATTGACCGCAATGACGTTGTGTCCAGACATCCAATAGTGTGTTGCCCGGCCCGCAGTCAAAACCTAAAACAGGAGCTTGAGAACCTAAGGCGGGCAATAAAGTGACATTGGCAATACCACCGATGTTGACGATAGCCCGCTCAACATTGCCCGTAAAACGTTCTGCGTGAAAGGCGGGAACTAAAGGAGCTCCTTGACCGCCAGCGGCCATATCTCGGCTTCTTAAATCTGCAATGACGTCAAGTCCCGTTAACTCTGCAACAAGAGCAGGGTTATTGAGTTGAACGGTGAAACCAGCTTGAGGGCAGTGACGCACCGTTTGCCCGTGTACCGCAGCCGCACGGACCTCGTCAACCGAGAAAAGTCCTTCCGAGACAAGGTCGTTAATTGTCTGTGCATAAAGCGTTGCCAGCTCAAGGCTAAGAGCGCCGGCTCGCTCGATTTCATTGTGGCCGGGCGCAAGAATGGCTGTCAGCTTATCTTTTAGCGTTTGGGGGTAAGGGCGATAAGAGTGACCTAAAACTTGCATGTCACCGTCAAAGAATCGGCAGGCGACAGCATCAACGCCGTCAAGACTTGTGCCTGACATGACGCCGATAAAAATGGATTTTGCAGTCATGAGCGTTTAAGAGCGGGGCTTACCCGACTCGCTTTGTTGGGCAACAGCCTCGGGGGTATTTAGCGGCTTGACCGACTGGATACGGTTTAAAAGTGCCAGACGACCCGTTAAGGGGCGCGCTGCGGCCAAGAGTTGTTGATGCTCTTCATCCGTTAAACGCTCTTTATCGGGGTAGCTGATTTTAAGAGGATTAACTTGGCGATTTTTATATCGAAGCTCGTAGTGAAGGTGCGGTCCTGTTGCTAAACCTGTTGAGCCGACAAAACCGACAACATCACCGCGCTTGACGTGATCTCCCACCTTAAGCTTGTTCGCAACACGAGTCATATGGGCATAAAGCGTCGTACGGTCTTCATCATGTTTAATCATGATGTAGTGACCGAAGCCGTCGTGGTCAAAGGCAACGCGTGAAACAACGCCGTCGGCAGCTGCAAAAATACGATTACCACGCGGCGCGCCGAAATCCGTTCCTTGGTGGGGGCGAAGAACACCCGTTACAGGGTGACGACGCATGGGCATAAAGCTTGACGTGACGCGAGCGCCTTCAACGGGAACACGGATAAAGGCAATTTGGTTAGTCGTGCCGTCTAGGTTATAGAAGCCACCGTTTCTCGTACCGTCATCAGCCCAGAAGCTTTCAATCGTTTGACCTTCGTGCGAGACAGAAATGGCTAACAGTTTGCCGGTACGGACGAAGTCATTGCCGACGAACTTACGTTCATAAATTAGTCGGAACTCGTCGCCGGCGCCCAGAGTCAAACCGTTTTTGATTTTGCGTTCCAACGCGACCGGAATCTGACGAGCAACTTCTTCTGGCACGCCTGTTGCAACTACCGAGGCTTCAATATCGTCGCTAAAGATCCCGGCACTCATTGCCTGTTGCGTTTCAAAAGTAAATTCGCTGGAGTCAATCGTAAAACGCGAGCCGTGCCGAACGATGTTGACGGCCGTATCGGGATCGTCATCGTTACGGTTTTCAAGGAAAATGGTCAAAGACTGTGCCTTACGATCTTCGGTGACTTTTGCTTGTACGTAAACACCTTCACGAGCCGTAGAAAGCGCTTGAGCTTGAGACTGCTGACGAATAAAGCGTTGCAGTGCGGCGTCATCAATATTTAAACGAGAAAAAATCGCACTCAACGTATCGTTTCGACGAATAACCGTCGTGTGCGTTGTCAACATTTCATTGGAAGTGACAACGTTAATTTGGTCGGCAATCGACGGAATGGGAAGCGAATCTTCAATGATCGTTTGTTGTGCACGGGCTTCCTGTTCGGCATCCGACGGATAAAGACTGTATGCAGAGATGGCAACCGAGATCGGTAAAACGGCAAAAACCATGCCAAGTGCCGTGCGTCGATAAGGACTTCTGACAAGTGTATCCCACGTGCGCGCACCCGTCCGAGCGGCCAGACACAGGCCTTCTCCGATCGTTCTTAAATTCTTAGCAAGAATACTTGGCGCAGACATTGGGCAGGGGTTTCGTTAAAATAACTCGTCATGACGTTAAAAACGGTGACTATTTTACCGCAAAAGGTCTTCGTGACTTTTTTGACGCCGAATTTATCTTGTTAATTTTGTAAGAAATATCCTATGAGTGATTGCGAAAAGAAATACCCGGTCACGGAGGACGTGAAGGCTGCCTTGGCAACAATCAAGCGTGGAGTCGATACTCTGCTGATTGAAAGCGACTTTGAGCAAAAGCTGGCTCGCTCAATGGCCACCGGTAAGCCATTGCGTTGTAAGCTCGGGCTTGATCCTACCGCTCCCGATATTCATATCGGGCATACCGTGGTGCTCAATAAGTTGCGCCAATTGCAAGATTTGGGGCATACGGTCATTTTCTTGATCGGTGACTTCACGGCAAGTATCGGCGATCCGTCTGGACGCAATGCAACGCGCCCGCCCTTGTCGCGCGAGCAAATTGAAGTCAATGCCATGACGTATCTTGATCAAGCCAGTCTTGTGCTCGATCGCGAAAAAACGGAGATTCGATACAACTCCGAATGGAGCGACAAGATGACGGCCACTGACATGATTAAGCTGGCTTCGCGTTATACGTTGGCTCGTCTGCTTGAACGTGATGACTTTGCAAAGCGCTATGCCGAGCAGGCGCCGATCGCTATGCACGAATTGCTCTATCCCTTGATGCAAGGCTACGATAGCGTGGCTTTACACGCCGATCTTGAATTAGGCGGTTCGGATCAACGCTTTAATCTCTTGGTGGGGCGCGAATTGCAACGTCAATACGATCAAGAAGCGCAATGCATTCTCACGATGCCGCTTTTGGTCGGTTTGGACGGTGTCAATAAGATGAGTAAGTCCAAGCACAACTACATTGGCATTACCGATGAGCCTAACGACATGTTCGGCAAAGTGATGAGTGTGTCGGATACGTTGATGTGGGACTGGTATGACCTCTTGAGTCTGCAAAGTAACGAGTTTATTGCGGATCTTAAAAAACAATGCAGTGAAGGTCGCAACCCTCGTGACGCGAAGGTAATGTTGGCTAAGGAAATCGTAACGCGTTTCCATAGCGCTCAAGCAGCAGATGCCGCCGAAGTGGAATTTAATAATCGCTTCCGTGCCGGTGAAATGCCTTCCGACATTCCTGAAGTAACGGTTGCCGCTCCCGAGGGTGAAATCGGTATCGGACGCCTTTTGAAAGAAGCTGGTTTGACGCCTTCCACAGGCGAGGCCAATCGCAATATTGAACAAGGCGGCGTTCGCATCAACGGTGATCGCATTACCGATCGTGGGTTAAAGCTTAAGGCCGGAGCAACCTATACGGTTCAGGTTGGCAAGCGTAAATGGGCAAAAGTGACCGTTAATGCCTAACAGTCACCACGCTTAATATCACAACGGGCTGCAAAGAGGCATTAAACAAGCCTTCTGAGCAGCCCGCTTCGTAGGGGGATGTCATGATTGCATTATTGCAGCGAGTTTCGGAAGCTTCTGTGACAGTTGACGGTCAAGTCATTGGCAGTATCGGGCGCGGACTCATGGTGCTTGTATGCGCAGAAAGAGAGGACACTGAGGCGCAAAGCGAAAAGTTGGCTCAAAAAGTCATTGCCTATCGTATTTTTGAAGATGATGCCGGCAAGATGAATAAGAGTCTGAAAGACATCGGCGGTGAGATTTTGGTCGTTTCTCAATTTACTTTGGCAGCCGATACAGCCAAAGGACTTCGTCCGAGTTTTACACCGGCTGCTGAACCTGCTCTTGGAGAGCAACTTTACGAGCATTTCGTTGGTAAGATTAAAGAAAGCGGATTGAAAACCGAAACCGGCAGTTTTGGCGCTCATATGAAGGTGGCGTTGGTCAATGACGGGCCGGTAACCATTTGGTTAAAAATCTGATCACATAATCTTCAATTCAGGAGTCGACATGAGAGTTTTCAGTAACGACTTTGAACACGGCGAATGGATGCCTTGCGAATTGGCCTATGGGCGATTGAAGGAAGGCCGTTTTGCTTTGTCTGATAATCTCAATCCTCACTTGCGCTTTTCGGGCGTGCCAGAAGAGGCAAAATCGTTGGTGCTTGCTTGCATTGACCCGGATGTGCCGACCGATCGCGAGGCTTTGAACAATATCGGGGAAATTGATGCCGATCAGCCGCGTCGAGACTTTGTCCATTGGCTTGTTTGGGATATGAGCCCGCAAGTTGCCGAAATTGCTCGCGGTGAAGCCTCAATCGGTGACTCAACAAGTGGCAAGCGTTTTGCCAAACCTATGGGAGTCGAAGGGCTTAACGATTACACGCGAAACGGTGAAGTGCATCGTGGCTATGACGGTCCGTGTCCTCCGGGCACCGATGCTCGCTTGCACGGTTATGAATTCCGTCTTTTTGCCCTAGACGTTGAGTCACTTAATTTGCCCGATACGGCCACGTGGGTTGAAGTGAGCGAAAAAATGGCTCCTCACGTGTTAGCCAGTGCCATGATTCAGGGCATTTACAGCTTAAATCCGAGATTGCAACCTAAAGAGTAATCGGCTTTAGTTTGGCAAGGTGGGAACGTAAGTGGATACGTTCCCACTTTCGCTATTGGCTGGTCCCCCAAGTTTGCTTCAGGTATTTTTTAGATGATTGTATTAATTACGGGTGCTTCGCATACCGGGAAAACATGTTTGGCTCAGAAAATCCTTGAAAAAGCTAAACCCTGGTGACTTTTAGCAGAAATGTCTTCAGACACTGTCTGACGTCGAATCATAGCGCGTGCTTAATAAGAAAATTGCCCCATACTGAAGAATACTGAGTACAATCAAACCAAGGACTGCCCCAATATATTGTGGTCAGTGCCATTCAATTGGGATCGACCGCCCGGTGTCGGTCACGTCGGCTGGAAGGATTTTTATGCATTGCCCGTTTTGTAAACACGATCAAACCCAAGTGATTGATTCCCGTACCAGCGAGGACGGAGCGACCATTCGTCGCCGTCGTCGTTGTATGAAGTGTGAAAAGCGCTTTACAACTTACGAGCGTGTTGAATTATCGATGCCCTCAATTATCAAGCGTGGCGGCGGACGTTGTGAATACGATCAAAATAAGCTTCGCGCTTCGATGATGTTGGCTTTGAGAAAGCGCCCTGTGTCGCGTGAAAGAGTTGACGAAGCCATCAACCGCATTGAACAAAAGATGTTGGCTTTGGGCGAACGCGAAGTTCGAAGCGAACGCTTGGGAGAGCTCGTGATGGAAGAGTTGCGTTCTTTGGATAAAGTGGCCTATGTTCGCTTTGCCAGTGTGTATCGCAACTTCGAAGACGTACAGAAATTTGCCGATATGGCTCGCGAAGTTTGATGAACGACGACATTAAATATATGCGGCGGGCCCTTGAGCTGGCCCGTCTTGCTCGTCCCATCAGCCCTCCGAACCCTAGTGTCGGTTGCGTTATTGTGCGCGACGGATTGGTGTTGGGTGAGGGCTTTACCCAGCGAACCGGGGGCGATCATGCTGAAATTCAAGCGATTAAAGATGCGTTGGTCAAAGGCCATAAGCTTGACGGCGCAACGGTCTATGTAACACTTGAGCCCTGCTCGCACTTTGGCAGAACACCTCCGTGCGCCGACAGACTTATCCGAGAAGGCGTCTCGCGAGTGGTTATTGCTTGTGAAGATCCGAATCCCAAAGTCAGTGGTCGCGGTATCGCCGTTTTGCGAAATGCCAAAATTGAGGTCATTACCGGAGTCTGTGAAAAAGAAGCTCGTGAGATCAATATTGGTTTTATGACTCGCATGACCCAAAAACGCTCCTGGGTTCGACTGAAAGTTGCCATGAGTCTGGACGGATTCACGGCATTGCCCTCCGGGCAGAGTCAGTGGATTACGTCTGAAGCGGCTCGTGAGGACGGGGTGCGTTGGCGTTCTGTGGCAGGCGCTGTTGTGACTGGGCTTGGAACCGTGAGCATTGACAATCCGCAGATGACGGCACGCGTAGACGGCAAACTCTGTGACAGACAGCCCCTGCGAGTCGTGCTTGATTCTCAGCTCAGAGTCGATCCCGAGAGCAGAATTTTTGACTTGCCTGGTGCTCTTGTGATTGCTGCTCGCGGCGACCGTGCGAGCGTTACGGCACTGAAGCAACGAGGCGTTGAAGTGCTGATGGTGCCCGGAGCCGCCGGTCACGTAGACCTTCGAGCAGTTTTAAAGGAGTTAACCCGCCGAGAGGTCAATGAAGTGCATGTTGAAGCGGGTTCGGTGTTAAGCGGAGCGTTTTTAGAGGCTGATTTGGTTGACGAAATCGTCTGCTACATTGCTCCGAAGGTTTTAGGACAAGGCAGACCTGCGTTTGCAATGCCTGCGTTGAAGAATTTAAACGATGCTGCGCGTTGGCAACTGATCGAACAAAAAACGATCGGAGACGACGTGCGATTAATACTAAGGAAAAGGAACTGAAGCGATGTTTACCGGAATCATCACCGCAATGGGAAAAGTGCGTGAACCGCAAAAGTTAGGTGACGGAGTACGCCTGACAATTGATACACCGGCCGGATGGCTTGAAGGTGTAGCCGTTGGCGACTCCATTGCGGTTAACGGCGCTTGCATGACTGTTGTGGCCATTGAAGGGGACACTTTTGAGATTGAGGTCTCAGCTGAGAGCTTATCCAAGACCACGGGTTTGGATACGTGGGGCGACGTCAATTTGGAAAAGGCTCTTCGTGTCGGAGACCGTTTGGACGGACATATTGTGTCAGGACACGTCGATGGTGTTGGTCAAGTCGAAGTGATGGAGCCGAAGGCTGAAAGTTGGCACTTAGTTGTGCGAGCCCCGATGAAGTTAAGTCCTTATTTGGCCTATAAAGGTTCAATTACAGTCAATGGCGTCTCGCTGACAATTAACGAAGTGGAAGACACTCCTGTCGGCACTCGCGTGTCAATTAATCTCATTCCTCATACAGTGGAAGTAACAACGTTAAAGCGCCTGAAGGCTCAAGATTGGGTGAACTTGGAAATTGACACGATTGCCCGCTATGTTGAACGCATGATGAGTTTGCGCGATAACGACGGATTGTTCTGAGAATGAAGTTTCTCAGGAGGGAACTCAAATGAGACAAACAAAATTATTCTCGCCCTTTGAAGTGGGGCCGTTGATGCTTAAAAACCGCATCAGTGTGCCGCCCATGTGCATGTTTGTGGCTAAGGGTGGGGCTGTGAACGATTGGCACAAGGTGCACTACGGGAAACTGGCCGGCTCCGGTGCTGCCATCGTATGTATTGAGGCGACGGCTGTCACGCCCGATGGACGAATCACGGAAGCCGACTTAGGACTGTGGTCCGATCAATTGGCAGTGGGTTTTGCCGATCTCGTTCGTACAATGCGAGCCGTGGATCCGTTAACCAAAATTGCCGTGCAACTGAACCACGCAGGACGTAAAGGCAACGGTCGTGCGCCAGGAAAAGAAGGGTATTTGACTCCTGAAGAAGGTGGTTGGGTGCCGCCGGCGCCTTCTGCTGTCGCTTATGGGGAAGGCCATCCTGTGCCGCGTGAAATGACGGTAGGCGGAATTCAAGCAATGGTACAAGCCTTTGCCAATGCCGCAGATCGGGCCGTGCGGGCTGGTGTTGATACTATTGAAGTGCACATGGCTCACGGCTTTTTAATCCATCAGTTCCTTTCACCTGTCTCTAACCATCGCACGGATGAGTATGGCGGCAGTTTTGAAAATCGTATTTGCTTTGGAAGTCTTTGATGCGGTCAAACGTGCAAGCGGCAACGTTCCTGTCGGTGTTCGCGTTTCTGCAACCGATTGGATTGACGGCGGTTGGGATTTGGAACAAACGCTCCAATTAGCAAAAATCTTGGAAGAGCGTGGTTGCGCTTTTATTGACGTGTCCACGGGTGGGTTGGCAGCCCAACAACAAATCGAAGTGTCTTTCGGTTACCAATTGCCTTGCGCTCGAGCTGTCAAAGATATTGTCGATATGCCGGTCTTTGGCGTAGGGTTAATTATTGAGCCTGAACAAGCTGAAAGCGCACTCATTGAGGGTACTTGTGACATGGTCGATATCGGTCGCGCGATGCTTCGTAATCCTCACTGGGGGTGGGAGGCTGCACTCAAGCTTGGAGTCAAGGTTGATTTCCCCATGCCATATGTGCGGGGAATGCGACGCTAGTGTCCTGATTTTTCATTGAAAATTCATCTGAATTGGCGTGTGTTGAGACTGTAAAAACGGTACAATATGCGCCAATTCTTAGTTTTTAAAAATTAACGTCGGAGACAACATGTCTAAGGATACGGTTCAAAGCATGGCAGACGGAACGGGCCTTCGTATCGGTATCGTTCAGTCGCGCTTTAATGCCTACGCCACAGAGGCTTTGCTAGAAGCTTGTATGGCAGAGCTTTTGCGACTTGGCGTAGCTGAAGAAGACATTACGCTCATGCGCGTGCCCGGTGCGCTCGAAATCCCGTTTGGTTTGCAACAGTTGGCATCAACGGAAGAATACGACGCATTGGTTGCCTTGGGGGCAGTCATTCGCGGCGAAACCTATCATTTTGAAGTTGTCTCCAATGAGTCTGCCTCGGGCATCTCGCAAGTGGGATTTCATTTTGACATCCCGATTGCCAATGCTGTGCTGACTTGTGAAAACGACGAACAAGTTCAGGCCCGCATGCATCAAAAAGGTGTTGATGCGGCACGTGTTGCCGTTGAAATGGCTGCATGCCAGTAAAACTTTTTTTGGAGAGAGCAATGTCGATCGATATCATTGAAGGCTCGTTGGACGGAACCGGTTTACAAATCGGTATCGTGATGTCGCGCTTTAATGCTTGGGCCGGCGAGGGCTTGCTTGAAGCATGCAAGGCTGAGCTTTTGAAGTTGGGCGTACGTGAAGAAGACATTTCGTTGATGACGGTGCCGGGGGCTTTGGAAATTCCGTTTGCCTTGCAACGTCTGGCATCAACCGATAATTACGATGCGTTAATTGCCATCGGCACAGTGATTCGTGGGGAGACTTATCATTTTGAGTTGGTCTCCAATGAATCGGCAGCGGGCATCATGCAAGTCAGTCTGGACTTTGACATTCCGGTTGCCAACGCTGTTTTGACGGTTGAAACCGAAGAGCAGGCTCGTACCCGTTTGGTTGAAAAGGGAACTGATGCCGCCCGCGTTGCCGTTGAGATGGGTAACATTAGCAACGAATTTGATTACGATTTCGAAGAGGAAGAAGAGTTCTGAGTATGAGTATGGAAAAACCTCATCGTCATGGACGAGGCGCTCGTTCGCTCTCGCGCCAGTTTGCGCTTTTAGGTGTTTATCAATGGTTGGTGAGCGGAGCCGATGCTGCTACCATCGAACGCACGCTATTGAGTGTTTTAAGTGATGACGGCGAACCGGTAGCCGGTGCCACAATTGATGCGGGCGACTTTGAGCGTTGCGACAAGCGCCATTTCAGCGAATTGTTGGCCGGTGTCATCAATCACGCAGAGACACTGCAACAATTAATTGCTTCACACATCGACCGTGATCTTTCGCGTTTGTCGTTGGTTGAAAGAAGCGTTTTGATGCTTGCAGCCTATGAGCTGAAGTGGCACGTAGAAATCCCTTACGCTGTCGTGATCAATGAAGCAGTGGAATTGTCCAAGCAGTTCGGTGCTGCAGAGGGTTTCCGCTATGTTAACGGTGTGCTCGACAAAGTAGCCGCAGAAGTGCGCGCTGTTGAAGTAGGAGCTAAAAAATAAGTCTATGGGCCAGTGCCCTTCTGAATTTGATCTCATCGAACGATATTTCTCCTTGGGAGTGCCCTCCAAGTGGCCCTCTCAAGGAATCGGTGATGATTGCGCCATTATTTCCATCGGAACATCAAAAATTGCAGTGACGACTGACACATTGGCAATCGGCACGCATTTTTTACCTGATGCGGATCCTTTTACGGTGGGCTACAAAGCCTTAGCCGTCAATCTAAGCGATCTGGCTGCCGCGGCTGCCGTTCCTCGTGCTTTTTTTCTTGCGTTATCTTTGGATAAGGCCGATGAGGCATGGATTGAGCGTTTTACGGCCGGACTTAAAAAATGTGCTCAACAGTATGGGTGTGCACTTCTCGGAGGAGACACCACTCGCACAAGTTTTATCGGCCAAGAGCGCGCACCGGTGACAATGACCATTACGGCGATGGGTGATGTACAAGAGGGGTTGACCAGAAAAGGTGCAAAACTTGGAGATGACATTTGGGTAAGCGGTACATTGGGCGATGCTTATGCAGCCCTAATGCTGAGAACTGGAGAGTGGGAAGGAACTTGTACTCAACACTTGGCCGACCGCATGGACGTACCGACGCCTCGCGTTGAGTTGGGACAATTTTTACAAGACTATGCTACGGCATGCGCAGATGTTTCCGACGGTTTTTTACAGGATTTGGGGCACATTCTTAAGCGTTCAGCTGTCGGTGCGGTCGTTAATGTCGATGCCTGTGCCGCCAGTGTCGATTTAAGAGCTTTGGGGCAACAGCGTTGCCGACAAGCGCAGATGGCCGGAGGCGATGATTACGAACTGGTGTGGACTGCACCGGTTGCCGCTCGTAAGGCGATTGAGGCGTTTGCCAAGCAAATAGGGATTACGGTTTCTTGTGTCGGCACAATTTTGTCTGATACTCATTTGAATTTAGTTGATGCGACAGGAGCGACTGTCCTCAACGTTTACCACGGATTTGATCATTTTGATCAGTAGATGATGTTTGAAAAATATAGTCCGGACAATCCGGTCAACAAAGTTAAAGTTACGGCGGGGTTTGCTTTTTCTCACCCAGCTCACATAATCGCCACTTTTTTTGGCGCAGGGCTTATTCATCCCGGCCCCGGCACTTGGGGAACGTTAGCCGGATGGCTCGTCTTCGTGCTTTTCGGCAGATTCTTAACTTACGAAATTTGGTTTGGTATTGTTATTGCGACCTTCTTTCTTGGAGCCTGGGCCAGCAGGGTGACGTCTGATCATCTGGGGGTCCAAGATCATGGATCCATTGTGATTGATGAGGTGTTTGCCATTTGGTTGGTGCTTTTGCTTGTTCCACCGATGCTACCTTGGCAAATTGCTGCGTTTGTAGCCTTCCGAATTTTTGATATCGTGAAGTGCCCGCCCGCAGACTACTTTGATAAAAAAATGAAAAATGGCTTCGGCATCATGTTCGATGATGCTATTGCAGCTTTTTATGCGTGGTTAGTGCTTTTTGCATTAATTAGTTTGAAGGATTTTTTCTAGAGTATGGACAGCGTTGCTGAACTAACAAAACGATTGGGTGATGTAGCTCGTTCTCAAGGAGCGCTGATCGTGACAGCAGAATCGTGTACCGCAGGTGGGATTGCTGCGGCGATAACGGATGTTGCAGGATCCAGTGCGTGGTTTGATTGCGGCTTTGTCACTTATAGTGTTGAAGCGAAGAAAACAATGTTGGGAGTCAGCGAGCAAACGGTCGAACAATACGGCGTGGTTAGCAAAGAGTGCGCTTCTGAAATGACCGCGGGCGCACTTACTCACTCGCGAGCCGATGTTGCCGTGGCCGTGACAGGTATTGCCGGACCTGGCGGCGAAGAGCCGGGCAAGCCAGTGGGTACCGTTTTCATCGCTTGGCAACGGCGTGGAGCGGGAGCGCTTGTGGAACGTTTTCAGTTCAGTGGCGACCGTTTATCTGTCCGTGCCCAAACTGTAGAAGCTGCTATTTTGGGCTTAATCAAAATTCTTTTGTAATTATCGGTGCATTTAAAAAATGGACAATTTGTTTAATGTTCTTTGTCTTTTGGTGCTAATTCTTTTAAACGGTGCTTTTGCCATGAGCGAGATTGCGCTTGTGACAAGCCGTAAAGCACGCCTTCAAGTCAAAATTGATGAAGGTAATAACGGGGCAAAAGTCGCATTAAAGCTCAATGAGGAGCCGACGCGAGCCTTGTCTGCCATTCAAGTAGGCATTACTTCCATCGGTATTCTCTCGGGTATTGTGGGCGAAGCGGCGCTGGCAACGCCCGTTGCGGATTGGTTAACGCAAAGTTTCGGTGTAGAAGCCAATACCGCTCGTGGTTTAGGGCTATTGTTGGTGGTGGTCGTGGTGACCTATTTCTCCATTGTATTAGGAGAACTGGTGCCTAAGCGTTTGGGTCAGATGAACCCGGAAGGAGTGGCCTGTCGTATAGCATCACCTATCAACATTCTTGCCATTATCATGGCGCCTTTCGTGAAGTTACTCTCCGTTTCGACCGATACCTTGTTATGTTTAACAGGAAAAAATACAGACGAGGAGCCGGCCGTAACCGAAGAAGAGATTCACGCCATGATTGAAGAAGGCAGTGAAGCGGGCACGATTGAAGAGCAAGAACGCGACATGGTGCGAAATGTTTTCCGTCTGGACGACAGAACGATCGGTACCTTAATGACGCCGCGTAGCGAAGTGGAATGGATCGATTTGCAAGACGATGTCAAGGACAATATTCGCAAGTTGCTTACCTCCAAACACTCTCGTTTGCCGGTAGCTGACGGTTCTTTGGATGACATCAAAGGTTTTTGCTCTACGCGGTTTTTGTTGCAACAAATCGTTGAAGGCGGGAAGGTGGATTTCACGCACAACATCATGCCTTCGGTTTATGTCCCTGAGTCTTTAACAGGCCTGGAATTGTTAGAAAACTTCCGTGAAAACGATGTTCCGCTCGCAATTGTGGTTGACGAATACGGTTCCGTGCAAGGTTTGGTGAGTCCGCGCGACGTTCTGGAAGCGATTGCCGGTGAATTTAAAAACCTTCAAGAAGATGAATGGGCTGTGCAAAGAGATGACGGTTCATGGTTGGTTGACGGCATGATGCCTGTGCCTGAATTGAAAGATCAGTTGGATTTGAAGGTACTGCCTAAGGAAGACGAAGGTCGTTACAACACGTTGGCGGGTATGATCATGTGGATGACGGGGCACCTGCCAAAAACCGGAGATGTCGTAACTTGGGACGGATGGCGTTTTGAGGTTATCGACATGGACGGACGCCGAATCGATAAGGTGCTGGTCTCTGAGATTGAAGTCAAAGAGCAAACAGATACCTCTGAAAATCAATAACCATCTTGGGCCTGTAAAACACAGGCCCTTATTTTTTGTCTTGATAGTTTGAACCTATGGTTTCTTTTGAGTCTAACTTTTGTTAACAGACGCCGTTTCCGCAATGCGTTAACATAGGCGTTGTTGAAAATCATTCCCAATAAGGAGTTGGACATGTCTTTGTTAAACACGCAAGTTAAGCCTTTTGCCTGCGAGGCTTTTGTTAACGGTCGTTTTGAAAATATCACGCACGAAAATCTTTTGGGTCACTGGTCGGTGGTCTTTTTCTACCCGGCTGACTTTACCTTTGTTTGTCCGACAGAACTTGAAGACTTGGCAGAAAATTACGAAGAATTCAAAAAGTTGGGTGTTGAAATCTACGCTGTAAGTTGCGATACGCACTTCACGCATATGGCTTGGCACGAATCGTCTCCCGCAGTCGGTAAGGTGCAATTCCCGATGTTGGGTGACTGCACGAAGGAAATTGCCCGTAATTTCGACGTATTGATTGAAGCAGAGGGCATGGCCGAGCGTGGAACGTTTGTGATTGATCCCGAGGGCAAGATTGTGGTGATGGAACATCACGACAGCGGTATCGGTCGTGATGCAAGCGAACTTTTGCGTAAGGTGCAAGCCGCTCAATATGTGGCCACGAACCCCGGTGAAGTATGTCCGGCCAAGTGGACACCGGGCAAAAAGACCTTGACGCCTTCGACTGAATTGGTTGGAAAGATCTAAAAAATCGAATGATGAAATGACGGCCGACATTGATCGGCCGTCACTATTTCTGCCTACTGAATTTTGGCGTAATCTGCATCAGAAACCGGTTCCAACCACTCTGCACGAGAGCCTTCTACTGGGACATTGAGTGCTACATGAGCAAACCAGCTTTTCGCCGTTGCGCCGTGCCAGTGCTTAACACCCGGAGCGATGTAAACGGAGTCACCAGCTTTGAGACGTTGGGCCGGCTTGCCCCACTCTTGGTAAAACCCTTCCCCACCTGTCACAAGCAAAATTTGTCCGCTCTTGTGATGAATGTGCCAGTTATTCCGGCACCCTGGTTCAAAAGTGACGTTAGAGACTCGCACTTCTTGAGAATTGAGCGATTGGAGGTAACTTTTTCCGTTAAAGAATTTGTTTGTGACGGTATTTAATTGTCCTGTCGCAAAAGGGCCGACCTGAGGCGGTTCGGCGGCATTGACAGCAAGTGAAAAGCCTAACAATGCTAATAGAGCAACGGATTTGAGATTCATAGTGCGCTCCTTAAGAAATGATCACCGGGATGGTTTCATTATTTAGGAGCTCTGGTTTCTAAATTTGTCGAAATCGCCGACTTTTTTGCCAATTGTCATCATTGCGCCAGCGGAACAAAAAACTGCCCGGCAAATGGAGTTTACTCGGGCAGGTCATGCAAAATGTCAAACGTTATTGAATGTTTTTGTATTCTTCGTCGGTTACGGGTTCGAGCCACTCATTGGAAGCGCCTTCTGCAGGCACTTCAATTGAGATATGTGCAAACCAGCTCGTTGCCGTGGCGCCGTGCCAATGCTTAACCTCCGGCGCAATATTGACCACATCTCCGGCTTTTAATCGTTGCGGAGCTTTTCCCCACTCTTGATAGAAACCTTCTCCCCCGGTAACCAAAAGAATTTGTCCGCCCTTGTGATGGATATGCCAGTTGTTACGACAGCCTGGCTCAAAGGTGACATTGGCGGTGATGACGCGTTCGGTCGTTAGCATATTTAAGTAGCTTTTGCCGATGAAGTACTTGGCATAAGCCGTGTTGGGTTCTCCTACGGCAAAAGGACCGACTTGCTGAGGTTCGGTGGCCATGGCACTCGTCGCTCCGACGGCGGCCGCACAGGCTGCACAGATTTTCGTTTTCATGGTTTTTCCTTCGTTTAGATCAGAAAAAGAATTTGGTTGTCAATGTAGTCTGAATTGGTCAGTGAGGCCTGCAAAAAGTCATCGGAAAATTGCCTGAAACTCTATTGAGAGAATTTCAGGCAAAAAGTTGAAAAAGAAGAGACGTATCTCAGGACAAATCAAGGCAGGCGGGCCTGCCTTGAAGTAAGGGCTAGCAAGCTAAACCGTTGATACGTTGAATCATCTTGACAAAAATTTCCATGCATTCGGGCAGGCTTTCTTTGTCTTGGATAACGAAATCAGCTCGGTGGTGACCGGGATGGTTGCAACCGCAGAAGAAAAATACGCTCTTGCCACCGTGAGACTGTACTTTTTGAGCCAGCAATGAGTAGTCTTCGCTACCGGCTTTTTGAACATGCTCAAAGACTCGCTGTACGCTAGAAACTGTCTTGCAAACTTCGCGTAGCATTTCGCACAAATCGTCATCGCTATGGATGTTCACGGCCATACCGACAATCTCGGTTTTGGATTGAACACCGTAACTTTCTGCAGCTCCTCGCACCATACGCTCAGCCGTTTCTTGCATATAGCGGTTAATCTCTTGAGTTTCTCCACGAACTTCAAATTCAAGTCGTCCGTTAACCGGTACGACATTGCGACCTTCGCCGGCATGAATAGTGCCGACATTGACGTTGGAGTTGCCGCCTCCGTGACGCGCAATGCCCATGAGTTGTAATGATGCGGTACAAGCGGCCATCAATGCGTTGCGGCCTTTTTCTGCACAAGAACCGGAATGCGCAGGGGTGCCTTTAAATGTCGCGTTCATTTTTGTGGTATTTAGAAAACCGGATCGCACGATAGCAACTTCGTGCAGTTTGGCTGCGACTCCGAGATGAGCACCCAAGATGACATCGACGTCATCGAGATTGTCAGAGTAAGCAATGCCAGCAGCTCCTTTTGTTCCTTCTTCTGCCGGCTGAAAGATGAGCTTTATCGTGCCGCAAAGTTGATCGGCATTGTCTTTTATCCAACGAGCGACCGCAAGACCGATAGCTGCATGTCCGTCATGGCCGCACGCATGCATTAAGCCACATCGAGATGAGTCGAAACCCTCGCGAAAAGCTTCGTTATTGTCCGTGTGATCTTCTTCAACATTGACGCAATCGATGTCAAAGCGAAGAGCAGTCACAGGTCCCGGACGAGGTGTTTTCCAAATGGCGAGGCATCCTGTAAATCCGCCAATCTCTTCGCCGATTTTGGGATCCAAGCCTTGCCCAAGTGCCTCTTGGAAAGCCTCTTGAATCATTTCTTCGTTTCGGCCGAAAGCGTGCTTGATATCGAATAATGCCTTGCCGACAACGGTCTCAAAACCGAGTGCTCGGACACGTTCAATAATGGTTTGAGTGGTCAGAAACTCTGTCCAAGCGATTTCAGGATAACGGTGAAAACGACGACGTGTTTCGACCATCTCAGGGATGTAGGCAGATAGATCGGTCATGACATTATCTCCAAAAAAATACCTGTATCTCAAAAAGATATTGTGATCTTTTTGATTTAAAAAGGGGTTTTCTTTGTGGATTAATTCAAAGAATCGGAGATTGTGTTGAGTACAGGCAAAAAAAGACCCTCGTTTGACAAATCAAGCGAGGGTTCGTAACTAAATGATTCGTTCAACTCTAGAGGCCTCGGGCCGTATTGATCGCATCACGCGTTTGCTTAGCAACATTGGCGGCCGCTTCTCGGAAATCTTCTCCACTTGAGGCATAGAGAATGGCACGGCTCGAGTTAATCATCATGCCGCAACGGTCGGCAGTAATCCCTGCGTTCACACACGCATTAATATCACCGCCTTGGGCACCAACGCCCGGTACCAATAAGGGCATGTCACCGACAATGGCGCGTACTTGTGCAATTTCATTAGGATAAGTCGCGCCCACCACAAGGCCTAATTGGCCGTTTAAGTTCCAGGGGCCACTCGCAAGCTCTGCCACCCGTTGATAGATGGGTTTGCCATCGACTTGAAGCATTTGAATGTCATTGCCGCCTCGGTTGGACGTTCTGCAGAGCAAGATGGCTCCTTTGTCTTCATACTCCAGATAGGGCTCGACAGAGTCAAAACCCATGTACGGAGAGAGCGTGACAGCATCGGCTTGAAAGCGCTCAAAGGCTTCCTTGGCGTAGTGTTTGGCCGTTGACCCGATGTCGCCACGTTTGGCATCCAGGATGACCGGGATGTCAGGATAATTTTTGTGAATGTACTCAATAATGCCTTCAAGCTCAGATTCGGCAGCTCGGGAGGCAAAGTAGGCGATTTGAGGTTTGAAGCTGCATGCGTACTGAGCGGTTGCGTCAACGATGGCAGTACAAAAATCATAAAAGCATGTCTTACTGTTGCGAATGGATTCGGGAATGCGATTGATATCCGGATCAAGACCGACACACAATAACGAACGGCTTTGATTCCAACGTTGTTTCAAGGACTCAATGAAAGTCATAACAGAAAACCTCAAAAAATAATTCTCTAAATTTTAGTCGAATGTGCCTAAAGATTCCTTTCAAAATGGGAAATTAGCGCCAAATTGTGACCTTTTATCCGTGCAACGACTTGCAAAAGCGTGTAACCTGAAAAAGTGAACTTTGAAAACTCCCCGCGATTTTTTTGAGGAGAGAAATGCCATGACAAATCGACGACTTTTCTTGGGGGCTGCACTGGCTTCCTTTGCTTTGGTAGCGTGTGATTCAAAAACAGAAACGCCGGCGCCCAAGTCTCAAACGCCTGCTACGGCCTATCAAAAAAATATGCCTGAAGTGCCTACCGATTGGGATGCTGAACGCATGTACACCGAATTTATGGAAAGTGCTGAAGGTGTGCATTTTCCCGGCCCCGCAGGTCGCCCCATGGCCTTTATCGTGTTTGATACTCAATGCTCATACTGCCTGCGTATGCTCGATCAAACGATGCCTTTGAAAGACAAAATCGATTTTGTGTGGGTGCCCGTTGCTCTTTTAAATCCCCACAGTGAGCCGCAGGCAGCTGCCATTTTGTCCGGGCTTAATCGTGTAGAAATGTTTGAGCGTCACCATGCTCAGTTTTCCAATCAACCCGTGCGTGGAATTGATACGGAAAATATGATTATTCCCTTCGACAAACGTCAAGCGGTGTGGACAAATACGCGTATTTTCCGACTGACAGGCGGACGCGAAGTGCCGTTCGGTGTCATGAAAGATAAAGACGGTAACTTCCACCCGATTCTGTCCGGAATGAAGACCTCCGATCTTGAAAAGCTTTTTGGCCTATAGGATCCTTCAGTAAAACGCACTAATCGCCGACTTGCACTTTTGTCTTGCAGTCGGCGATTTTTGTTGTCAAATGTGTGACGATCTGCAACGCTAAGAGAATCAGACAAATTTTTGAATATCTTGAGACAAAAGCCAAGGGTTTCTCTCGCTATAAATTAAATAACAAAGCAATAACTCTGAGAGGCTTCAAGATGACACAAGATAAGAAAAATGCTCAAACGTTTTCAAGACGCCACGCGCTCAAAGCCACAGCAGCGGCATTACTGACCACGATGGCGGGAGCGCCCATGTTAGTCTGTGCACAAACGGCAAATGGTGCAACCCCACAAAGAAAAGTGCTTGTGGTGTATTTCTCTAAGACTGGTAATACTCGTGCCATTGCTCAAGAAATTCATCGTGCTGTCGGTGGCGATATTTTCGAAGTACGAACGGTGCAAGCTTATCCTGAAGCTTATCGAGCTACGGTAGATATTGCTCGAAAAGAGCAAGATGAGAATGTACGGCCGGCGCTTGCTGCTGATATGGACTCGATTGCTCAATACGATACGGTCTTTATCGGTTATCCCAATTGGTGGGGTACATTGCCGATGGCCCTGTTTACTTTCTTGGAAGGGAAAGACTTTAATGGCAAAACCGTTGTACCGTTTTGCACACATGAGGGGAGCGGCTTAGGGCGCGGTCCAAATGATATAAAACGAGTTTGTGTCGGTGCTACGGTTCTTGACGGACTTGCCATACGAGGCTCTCGCGCTAGCCGCGCTCAAGAAGATGTGACCGATTGGCTTAAGGCATTGAAATTAATTTAATTGCCAGCCGCAAGGAGAGCAAAATGTTTGTTCGAGTCGCTCACTATCTGCTGATGGCTATGCTCATTTTGCTTTCCTTTGCCTTTGGTTTGACAGGGCCCGAGTGGCATGAGGTGGTAGGTCTAGGGTTCATAGCCGTTGCATTTTCTCATTTAGTACTCAATCGCTGGTGGTTTCGAATGCTCATTGAAAGGCGCTCCATGATTCAACCCTGTGCGAAGATAACCAACATACTTCTTTTGGTCGCAACACTCGTGATGCTTGTTACCGGTTTGATGCAATCGCATTTATTTAACCTATTTGCGGATCAGGGCGCCGGTCTTAATTTGCGGCGCTACCACACAATTGCAGCGTATTGGATGTTCATTTTGTCGGCTTGGCACATCGGGCTTCATGTCCCGGTTTGGGCAGCATTGAAAAATCGACTCTTACTCAATAAGCCAATATTAGCCTCAATTGTTAACGGTGCTTTGTGGCCCGCATTGACGGTGATATCAATTTACGGGGCATTTTTTGCCTTTATTCGAGATTTTGTTCACAAGCTTTTTGGGTTGTCGACTTTTGATTTCTGGGACTTCCAAGCAGCTCCCTTCGGCTTTTTTATCGGTTATGTTTGTGTCGCAATTTTCATTGCCGTGTTGCCGGCACTTTGGATCAAAGCCAAGACACAATGGCTCAATTGAAAGGTCTAAGAATCTGGAGGGGGCAGATAAAACAAGCGGGCCGAGAAATAAACTCGAGCCCGTTTGTGCGTTAGCTATTAGCGATTGTGGTAATCATCAATCGGAATGTATTTCAACTCTTGAGTGTCACGGAACACTTTGGGAGCCGGCAACTCCGGCATGATATCGGGCAGTCTGGCGTCAGACTTGCCTAAGAGATTTTTCAGTTTTTCCTGGTCCAACTCGCCACACCACTTGCCAACAACGATCGTTGCAATACCGTTGCCGATGATGTTGGTTAAAGCTCGGGCTTCTGACATAAAGCGGTCAATCCCGAGAATGAGAGCAAGGCCTGCCACCGGTACGTGGCCGACGGCCGAGAGCGTAGCGGCCAGAACAATAAAGCCAGAACCCGTTACACCGGCAGCCCCTTTACTGGTTAAAAGCAACACACCCAACAGCGTGAGCTCTTGCATCAGCGTCATTTCAACATCGCAAGCTTGGGCAATGAAGACTGCTGCCATCGTCAGATAAATCGCAGTGCCGTCTAAGTTAAAGGAATAGCCGGTCGGTACCACAAGGCCCACAACGGACTTACTGACACCGGCTTTCTCGAGCTTATCCATGAGTTTCGGAAGAGCCGATTCAGAAGAAGACGTGCCCAACACAATCAGCAACTCTTCTTTGATGTAGCAGATATATTTCCAAACAGAAAAACCGGCCCAACGGCAGATGGCCCCAAGTACCACAAAAATAAAGAGCAAACAGGTTAAGTAGAAAGTAGCCATGAGCTCGGCCAAGGGCAATAAGGAGCCGACACCGTATTTACCGATCGTAAATGCCATCGCTCCGAACGCACCTACGGGTGCCACGCGCATGATCATATTGACGATTTGGAAAAGAATATGAGAGCTCTTTTCGATCACATCAAAAATAAGCGTGCCGCGGCCGCCGAATTTATGCAGAGCAATACCGAACAAAATGGAGAAAAAGAGCACTTGCAAAATATTTCCCGAGGCAAAGGCTCCCACCACCGTATCAGGGATGATGTGCATTAAAAATTCTGCAGTGGATTCCATCTTGTCGCCGCTTGTGTAGGCTGACACTGCACCGGCGTCAAGCGTTGCCGGATCAATATGCATGCCACGACCCGGTCCAAACCAGTTCACGAGTACGAGACCCACGATCAACGCAATGGTGCTGACCACTTCAAAATAGAGAACCGCCAAGCCTCCCGTTTTGCCCACGGTTTTCATGTCTTCCATACCGGCGATACCAACAACAACCGTGCAGAAGATCACCGGCGCAATGATCATTTTGATTAATTTAATGAAACCATCACCAAGAGGTTTCATCGAGGCACCGAGTTCAGGATAGAAGTAACCAAGAAGTACGCCGATTATGATGGCGCAAATGACTTGGAAATAAAGAACCGTATAAATAGGTTTTTTCATCGTGTCCGTCCATATAAAAGGGCGGGCAACTGCGATCGCTTCTTGTGATATAGAGGGATCTGGCCCACGTTTTTAGAGTATTTGGTGTGTGTCGCGTGGGTGAGCGCGCACATCAGCCACAACATTCTACTGAAAATCTCATGGAAAACCATAAGCTAAATATCCACCTTAGAGGTGGCGAAGTTTATGCAAGAGGGGCCGTAAAACCCTTGTCAGAGAGGGGAAAGCGTCAAGGGAGTGTTTCGATTAACACGCCGCCTGAACTCATTTCCGTTAAGGCATCGGTGAGCGCTTGCAGTTGTGTGTCGGGGACTTCGAGTTGAAAGACGGCATCCATGCCGAAATCTTTGTTGGCGATGATGCAACGGTAATCATCAAAAAGTCTGAGTGCCTGATTGACAAAGCGATGCTCAAGCGTGACTTCGATGCTTGTTGAGGGAACTTTAACGGTAACAGGTAGCGTCTCGAGAGCAAGCTTGACCGAGCCTTGGTAGGCCCGAACGAGTCCCCCTGTGCCCAACAGTATGCCGCCAAAGTACCGAGTGACAACAGCCGCAATTTCTCCCACACCACAGTGAAGTAAGACGGTGAGCATGGGGCGGCCGGCAGTGCCTTTCGGTTCTCCGTCATCGCTTGCACCGACTTGTGCGGTGCTTCCGGGTTCAGAGGCCTGAAAAGCCCAACAATTGTGCGTGGCTTGCGCATGTTCGGCACGCACCGAGTCAATAAAAGCCTTGGCTTCTTGCGGATTTCTCACGCGAGCAATGGTCGTGATAAAGCGCGAGCGGTGAATGATTTGCTCGACTCGATAGGTTTGACCGGGTTTAAGATCAGGGACGGTGTAGCTTTTTGCCATGGCTTAAGAAGTTTACGAAAAAGCGGCTTTCGAACTTTGTCGAAAGCCGCTGCAATTATACGGTTAAAGAACCGATTACATCATGGGCATTCCGTCCATGCCGCCCATGGCCGGGGCTACCGGTTGCTTGTCTTCGGGAAGATCACCGATCATGCAGTCGGTCGTGAGGATCAAGCTGGCAACGGAAGCGGCGTTTTGCAATGCCGTGCGCGTCACCTTCGTCGGATCGAGCACACCCATAGCAACCATGTCGCCGTATTCGCTCGTTTGAGCGTTAAAGCCGTAGTTGCCTTCACCGTTGGCGACAGCGTTCACAACCACGCTCGGTTCAACACCGGCGTTAGCGACGATTTGACGCATCGGTTCTTCCATAGCACGCAAGACGATCTTGATACCGGCGGTTTGTTCTTCGTTGTCACCCTTCAAGCCGGCCACAGCCTTTTGAGCGCGCACCAAAGCAACGCCACCACCCGGGACCACACCTTCTTCCACAGCTGCACGCGTGGCATGTAAGGCGTCATCAACGCGAGCCTTCTTTTCCTTCATTTCGACTTCGGTTGCAGCACCGACCTTGATCAAGGCCACACCGCCTGCCAACTTGGCCACGCGTTCTTGCAATTTTTCGCGGTCGTAGTCGCTCGTGACAGCTTCCATTTGCGTGCGGATGTTCTTCACACGGGCTTCAATCAAAGCGGGATCGCCGGCACCGTTAATAATCGTGGTGTTTTCCTTGTTGACTTCAACGCGCTTGGCTTGGCCCAAGTGTTCGAGCGTAGCCTTGTCGAGCGACAAGCCGACATCCTTGGTCACCAACGTGCCGCCGGTGAGGATAGCGATGTCTTCGAGCGTAGCCTTACGACGATCGCCGAAGCCCGGAGCCTTCACGGCGCACACCTTCAAGATACCGCGCAAGCTATTGACAACCAACGTAGCGAGGGCTTCACCTTCCAAGTCTTCGGTGATGATCAACAAGGGACGACCGGCCTTGGCCACTTGTTCAAGAATCGGCAACAAATCGCGGATGTTGCTGATCTTTTGGTCGTGCAAGAGGATATAGGGATTATCCAACACGGCCACTTGCTTGTCGGGGTTGGTGATGAAGTAGGGCGAGAGGTAGCCACGGTCAAATTGCATACCTTCAACCACATCAAGTTCGTTCTTCAAGGACTTGCCGTCTTCAACCGTGATCACGCCTTCCTTGCCGACCTTTTCCATGGCTTCGGCAATGATTTCACCGATTTCGCGATCGCTATTGGCAGAGATGGAACCGACTTGAGCGATTTCCTTCGTTGTCGTAACGGGCTTGCTGATCTTCTTTAATTCTTCAATGGCACATTCAACAGCCTTGTCAATGCCACGCTTCAAGTCCATCGGGTTCATGCCGGCGGCGACAAACTTCATGCCTTCGACGACAATGGCTTGAGCCAACACGGTAGCGGTGGTCGTACCGTCACCGGCGTTGTCATTGGTCTTGGAGGCCACTTCACGGACCATTTGAGCGCCCATGTTTTCGAACTTGTCCTTGAGTTCGATTTCACGAGCAACGGTCACGCCGTCCTTGGTGACAAGCGGAGCACCGAAGTTGCGATCGAGCACGACATTGCGACCCTTGGGGCCCAAAGTGACTTTAACGGCGTTGGCCAAGGTGTTGATGCCGCGAACCATGCGAACGCGGGCGTCATCACCGAACAAAACTTGTTTAGCAGACATGGGTAATTACTCCAAATTCAAAAAATTCTTTTCAAATATCACACTCGATTATTCGAGCACGCCCATGATGTCTTCTTCGCGCATCACGAGCAATTCTTGACCGTCAACCTTGACGGTTTGACCGGCGTACTTACCGAAAAGCACGCGATCGCCCACCTTGACATCCATCGGGATGAGCTTGCCGGCTTCGTCACGCTTGCCCGGGCCTACGGCCAACACTTCACCTTGATCGGGCTTTTCACCGGCGCTGTCAGGCAGAACAATGCCGCCGGCAGTCATACGTTCGACTTCCAAGCGCTTGACGATAACGCGGTCGTGCAGAGGACGGATTTGCATTTGGAATTTCTCCTAATTATTGAATTCAATCAATCGTTGTTTATAAACCTTTTCGGTTTCCTTCATCGGGTAATTTCTTCTCGTTTGAGGGACAATATCGACATCAAACAAGAGAACTGCCCTTGGAACTAATGCAGAATATGGGGATGCATTTTCAGATTTCAAGGGGCGAAGCGAAAAAAGATGCAATTTCTGACCATTACCCGAACAGCTGTGGCTTTAACTCTTTGTTTTTCAATGACAATGGGTTTTTGTCAAGAAATGTTGCCCGTTTCTGTTATCAAGGCTCTAGAGGCAACGCAGTTGAAGTCTGAACAATTGTTCGCGAAAGTGGTGGCGTTGGACGATGGCCCTCTGAGTATGAGTTGGCAAGCGGATAAGTCAGTCAGTCCCGCCTCAACCGAAAAAATGATCACAACATTGGCCGCGCTTGAATTGCTCGGACCGGCCTATCGTTGGAAGACTTCGTACGCCTATCAAGGAAAGATTGTGTCCGGAACACTCAAAGGTACTCTTTATATTAGGGGGAGCGGAGATCCTAAATACGTTGTAGAAAATCTGTGGCGCGATTTGGCTCGCTTGAAATCACAAGGGATTTATCGCATTGAAGGCAATATCGCCATTGATCGCTCGCGATTTGCCCGTGAGCATCAGGATCCTGAATTTAAGGACGATTGGGATCGGCCTTACACGGCAGTTGCCGATGCAGCATTGCTGAACTTCCAATCTGTAAGCCTTACACTGAAACCTGATGTCAAGCGCTCGGTGGCTGAAGTGTTTGCTCAACCTGCCATGAGTGATTTGCAGGTGCCGCAGACGATTCCGCTGATTGCAGGACAAGCATGTGTACGGTGGCGTCAAGCGCTACAAGCTGACGTGAAAAACGGTCTTCGTCCCAAGATTCGCGGAGGGCTACCCGGGGCATGTGAAGAAAAAACTTTCTCATATCTTTTCGCTGATAGTAACCGGTATTGGGAGTCGGTGTTAAGAAGCACCGCTGCACAGCTGTCCATTCTGTGGCGAGGGAAAGTGATTGAAGCTAAGACTCCCGAGAATGCGATTGTACTGTTTGATGCTTGGTCAGAGGAGTTGGCGCAACTTGTGCGGCAAACGAACAAATTTAGCAACAACGTGTTTGCCAAACATATGATGCTAACGTTAGCGGCAGAAGCTCATCCTGAAAAGCCGGCGGATTATGAAACGGCGCGCCGATTGCTAGGAAAATGGTTAGATAATCGTGTTGGAGTTAAGCCGTCCGAGGTGTTTATCGATAACGGATCGGGTCTTTCTCGAAAAAGTCGGGTGACCGCTCAGGCCATGACTGCCCTGATTGAATACGGGTGGAAAAGTCCTCGGATGCCTGATTGGGTGACGTCTTTTCCGATTGCCGGCATTGACGGGACGATGAAAAAGCGTCAAGCAGCAGCCGGTTCCGCCTATGTTAAAACAGGTCTACTTAATGGTGTGAAATCCGCCGGTGGCATCATTCAAGCGGCAAGCGGTAAACGCTACGGCTTTTTCTGTGTGGTTGAAGGAGCGCGTGCAACCGAATCCGATCAACCAATTGATGCTTTGATTGAGTGGGTCTTTACTAACGGTTAGTCGGTGCGGAGCGTAAATGGAGTCGCTTCGACAAATTGTTGGCCACAACGGTTGATTTGTTCCGTTTTGTATTGCTTTTCTTCAAAAGTTTGAGCTAACGCAAAAGAGTGTTTAGTCGACAATAATGTTTTTGAGTTTTTATAAGTGGGAAGCTATTTTAATTTTCTAATGCATTGATTTTTAATGAAATAAATGAAAAATGAATTAATGAGCTCGGCGAGTCCATTTTTGTTGCTTTGTGGAATTTATTTATAAATAGGACAAAATCCCTAGAACATCAAGGACTTTTTGCGGATTGACGCTGTGGCGACAATTTTTAGCAAAAGCGGTTATTTTTGCGAAGATTTCTTACTTGTGTTGATAATGAAACGATTTTAAACTGTATTTTGTCGACTTGTTGTTGAAAATATTCGACAGAAGCGAGAGTTTCAGTGGCGGTTATCTCGCTTGCCTGAGAAAGGCTTTTCAATAAACTGTCATCCACGGCGGCCCGCTAAGGGACGACATTTTTATGAGAAAGGAACTCGATTATGGTTAAGAAATTCGTAGCAACGGTGCTTGCATCTGCGCTTATCGGTGGCTCGGCTTGTGCGGCAACGCTCAACGTCGGTACCGAAGCAACATTTGCCCCGTTTGAGTTTATGGATGAAAAAACCAAAGAGGTAACGGGCTTTGATATGGAAATTATCGAAGCGGTAGCTAAAGCTACGGGTGACAAAGTGCGTTTGCACAATATGGGCTTTGACGGTCTGATTCCGTCGTTGCAAGCCGGCATCATTGATGTGACGGTTGCGGCCATGACGATTACCCCGGAGCGTCAAAAGCGTGTGGACTTTACCGAACCGTATTACCAATCGGGTTTAACTATCTTGATTCGTAAGGCTGATGCTGCTAAGTACACGGATTTAAAGGCTTTTGAAGGTACGCGTCTTTGCGCTCAAATCGGTACGACCGGTGCCATGATGGCCAATCGTGTGAAAGACGCAAAAGTTACGGAATTCAATAGTATCACTGAAGCCTTCATGGAATTAAAGGCCGGAGGTTGCGCTGCCGTTATTAACGATAAACCCGTGGTCGATTACTACCTTGTGCGCCGTGGTGACGACTCTGTGATGACTTTGCCGCAAGTTTTCGATGCTGAAAATTACGGCATGGCCGTCAAAAAAGGCAATAAGGCGCTATTGGATAAGCTCAACGAAGGTTTGAAAGAAATCAAAGCCAACGGAGAGTATGACCGAATCTACGCCAAGTGGTTCGGTGCTAAACAATAATCTGTAAAGGAACGAAGTTCGGGATATGTACGACTTTCAATTAATCATCGACTCTTTACCACTGTTGATTCAGGGGGCAGGTGTCACGCTCCAAATTACGATCATCAGTGTCGGTTTGGGTTTGATTTTCGGTCTGTTTATCGGGATTGCTCAAATTTCGCAAATGGCGATTTTCCGCATTCCAGCCAAGGTTTATGTCGACTTTCTGCGCGGCACACCGCTTCTAGTACAGATCTTCATGATTTACTTTGCTCTGCCGATGTTAATCGGTACGCGCATTGATCCTTTCGTGGCTGCCATTGTTGCGTGTTCTGTTAACAGTAGCGCCTACGTTGCGGAGATCTTCCGTGCTGGTATTCAGTCGATTGACAAGGGGCAAATGGAAGCCGGGCGTTCGTTGGGCTTGAATTGGTCCCAAACGATGCGTTTTATCATTATCCCGCAAGCGTTCAAGCGCATTATTCCGCCGCTTGGCAATGAATTTATTGCCATGTTGAAGGATTCGTCCTTGGTGTCGGTGATCGGTTTCGAGGAATTGACTCGTCAAGGCCAGTTGGTCATTGCCAGTACGTACGGCGCGATGGAAATTTGGACAGCCGTGGCTTTGATTTACTTGATGATGACGTTGCCCATCACGCGTTTGGTGGCCTATTTGGAAAAGAGGTTTAAGACGAATGATCGTAATTAAGAATTTGAAGAAGGCCTTCGGGGATCACGTGGTGTTGCCCGATGTCAATCTGGAGATTAAGGCCCAGGAAGTGGTGGTGATTATCGGTCCTTCGGGTTCGGGTAAAAGTACGCTCTTACGCAGTATCACACACTTGGAGCAGCCCACGGCAGGTCATATTCTGATTGATGGCGAAGAAATTGATGATGAAAAGAACATCGACCGCATTCGCGCAGAAGTGGGTATGGTGTTCCAACACTTCAATTTGTTCGAAAACATGACCGTGTTGCAAAACCTTACGTTGGCTCCGATTCAAGTGCGAAAGATGGAGCCGGCCAAGGCAGAAGAAATTGCCTATAACCTCTTGGATAAAGTGGGTTTGCGTGAGAAAGCCGATCAATATCCGTCACAGCTCTCTGGTGGTCAAAAACAACGTGTGGCAATTGCCCGCGCTTTGGCCATGCGTCCCAAGGCTTTGCTTTTCGATGAACCGACCTCGGCATTGGACCCTGAAATGGTCAAAGAAGTGCTTGATGTGATGAAGCAGTTGGCCAAGGAAGGTATGACAATGGTCGTCGTAACCCACGAAATGGGCTTTGCACGTGAAGTGGGCGACCGAGTGATTTTCATGGACGGTGGCAGCATAGTTGAAGAAGGTACACCTGAACAAATCTTCAACAATCCGCAACACAACCGTACGAAACTCTTTCTCTCCAAGGTGCTCTAGGTTAAAACTGGAACACCTCTTCGAAGCGGCCCTGATGGAGACTGTGTCAAAATCGGGCCGCTTTTTTCTTTGAACGGTAGTTACCCGTTAGCCGTTTGGCCAGCCAGGTATTTCACGGAGTTACAGACATCGAGTGCCTTCATGGCATGAAAGACACAGGCCATATAACGACGATAGACGATGCCACAACCCACGGTTGCACTTGAGATACTGACCGTGGCGATATTTTGAAGATAACGGACGAGCTCTCGCAGTTGTTGACCGCTCAAAGATAAGGATTTTTGAACTTTTTCAAGAAAACCGGGTTTCTTACCGGTATACGAGTGACCTTCGCAGGCTTTCAGGATAACTTGGGTTTCGTCAGCGGAAAACTTAAACAACATGATCAACCTCGCAGGGAGTTTTTCTTTTTCTCGGTTCTTAGTGTCTCAAATTCGGCGGATAAGTGTTTTATTTTTTGGTCTCGTTTTGTGAGACCCGTAACAGAACGAAAAAACGGTTGCAGCGTTAGCTACAACCGAATTCGAATCGTGTGCAACACATCGATTTATTTGAGAATTTCGTTTACGACGGCTAACGCATTTAAAGTTCTTGGAAAACCGATAAAGGGCATGGCGCACATGATGGCATCAATTAAGTCTTGTTTGGTATTGCCGACCGTAATATTGGCTGCCGTGTGAGCTCGCAGTTGGGGTTCACAGCCGCCCAGGCTCATGATAGCTGTGAAGGTAATTAGTTCGCGGGCTTTCAAATCTAAACCATTGCGGGTGTAGAAGTCGCCAAAGCAGTAAGCCGTCAGCGCCTGTTTACTGATGTAGGCTTGATCGGCCGGTGTATTTGCGTGCATTTGGTCAATGGTCGAACCGAAAATTCCCTTTTGAACCGCAAGTCCCTTTTCAAAACGATTGTTATTGTTGACAGTGCTTTGCGGGGCTGGTTTGGGGTTTTGACCGGCGGCTTTCAGAGCCGCATTTACGGCATCAAGTGCCTCTTCCACTTTGGAAATGCCGACATACGGTGCGCATTGATATAGCGTTTCTTTAATTTCTACAACGCTTAAGCCTGCATCAAGGGCTTCGATTGTTGTTTCGCCCAAACGAGAACGGGCTTGAATCGTGCACAAAGTTGCCAATGTCACCATAGCTCGATTCTTAACGCTCATACGCCCCACAGCGGGCATTTCTTCTTTGAGCAGGTAATGCTTAATGGCGGAAAACTCAGGATCGAGGTCCGATTTATCCAAATGACTGCTTTTCGCTAGAGCTTCAGCAGCGAAAGCAGCCGGAAAGATTGTGCCACTCATTAAAAGAGATCTCCTCTTCATAGTTAAACCTCGTTGATATTCTGGTTTGTTTGAGTTTCAGTGTAGAGGCCGGGAGAGTGTTTCGTGAGTGGGATTGAAGCATATTCTTGCCCGAATTTGCCGATGTGCAAATTAAACATTGAGATGAATTTGACAAGATTTGAAAGAAATTTTTATTCCGAGTGAGAGAAATAGGCAAGAATTGCGCTATCTTGTGTTAGACGCAAAAAACAGAGCGGCGCACAATTTTAGACAAATAGGAGAAGCATCATGTCCGAACGTCTTGAACTCATCAATCACGAATTGCGCAATATCGTTTTGGGCTTTTTACCCAAGCCGGCTCTAAAAGAGACTCCTGTTAAGGGTTTGAGTTTTTCACATCGAGGCGATGATGCCGGGGCCCAAGGATGCAGTATGTATAACCACGGGCTGACCTTTATCGTGGGTGGAACAAAGCGATCGATTGTGGGTAGTCGTGAGTACATTTACGGCAAGAATCACTGTTTACTTGTGGGAGTTGATGTGCCGGCCAGTTATTGCACAATTAACGCCACTCGTGATAATCCTTTTTTAGCAATCTCGGTGTCCATTGATCGCTCGGTGCTGTCGGAGTTGATTGCCCGAATGGCCGAGCCTGACAGCGTTACAAATGCTCAAGGCTTTGAGGAGGGGGCTCTTTGTGTGGGGGAAGTCTCGGAAGACACTTGGGAGGCCGTCCTGCGTTTATGCCGTTTGATTGACAAGCCGCAAGAAGCTGATGTTTTAGCGCCGATGATTATTCGTGAAATCTATTTCAGAGTTCTTCAGTCTTCCTTGGGGCGTCACCTTTGGCGATTTAATGCTCGTCAAGCCGTCGGAGCACAGATTTCAACGGCGATTCGCTGGTTACGTGAAAATTACACTGAACCGTTGAGTGTGAAAAATTTGGCCGAACAGGTCCATATGGGCGTTTCGACATTTCATCGTCATTTCAAAGATGCTACTTGTATGACGCCTTTGCAGTATCATAAGCGCTTGCGTCTTCATGAAGCTAAACGTTTGATGCTTTCGGAAAACATGGATGCTTCAACGGCTTGCTATGCCGTCGGTTATGAAAGCCCCAGTCAATTCAATCGAGAGTACAAGCGCCAATTTGGCAATCCTCCGCATCGTGATGTCAAGGCCCAACGTGCGAGCGGAACGGAATTCTAAGAGCATGAAGATGCGCGTATTAACAAGAGTGGCGTTAGTCGCGGCACTTATTTCAACAATTGGAGTGGCAATGGCCCAAGAGATCCAAATTACATTTGCAAAGCAAGTCTGGACGGCACAATTGGAAGACAATGCGTTGGCGAGAGAATTTGCCAAAACTTTGCCGAAACATTTTTCATTGCAACGCTTTATGGAGCAAGAGTATTACGCTGAAATTCCCAAGCTTTCCGTAAACGGAATCTCTGAAGCAGAGCAATTTGCCCCAGGCGAACTCTATTACTATGAACCTTGGAGCACATTTGTCGTATTCTTCAGAACAGGTGAAGCTCACTCACTTTATAAAATTGGTGAATTCAAAGATAAGGAAGGATTCGCTTCTTTACTGAGAGAGCAACCGGAAAGAATTCGATTTAATGTCAAACTCGTCGAGGACTAGTCATCGTCTCTCAAGTGGGTTGAAGCATTCAGAGGTAAGTGAAGGGGCTGAACTGTGACCAAGGCAATGAGTATTTTTTGTTTGGTAATTTCCATCTACGCGGTGGTGAGCTTTGTATATCCGCTCAAAGCGCGTCTACCCGTGAAAATCGGACTGGCGGCTTTTCTGCTTCTTTGTGGCCAGAAATTTACCTTTTACAGTATGTTCGGTCACAACATGTTCAATCCGCAATTGGATCAGGCCGTACTCGTCATTTGGGAGTCGCTCTTTAATGTTCTTTTGGTGCTTGTGCCAATTTTGGTCATTAAGGATGTTCTTTTTGTCTTTATCAAATTTGTCAACTTCGCAACTCATTCGCACGTGCCCTGGCCTTTGGCTAAGCAAGGCAACCGCTGGCTGATTCTGATTTTTTCTCTAGCGGCAGCGGTTTCCGGAACCCATGCCGCATTAACAACGCCTTCGGTCTATACGGTGGAGATACTTGTTGATCGGCTGCCCGGAGAATTTGACGGCTATCGGATTGTGCAAATGGCTGACCTTCATGTTGGGCAGATGCTAAAGCGTCCCTGGTTGGAAGAGGTTGTGGACATGGCCAATGAGCTTGATGCCGACATGGTGGTTTTGACCGGTGACATGATTGAGGGGCCCGCATCCGAACTCAAAGATGAAGTCTCTGCCTATGCACGTCTGAAGGCTAAAGACGGGGTTTTTGCTGTCACGGGTAATCATGAATTTCATCACGGTGCTCAACCGTGGATTGATTACTTTGAGTCAATCGGTATTCATATGCTTGAAAATAAACATCAAGTGATTACGCGAGGCGAAGCCAAACTCGTGATTGCAGGGACTGTTGATTCATCGGCAGTGCGTCGTGGATTGCCCGGGCCGGATTTGAGTAAAGCGCTTGAAGGGGCGCCGGATACCGCAACGGTACTCTTAGCACACCAACCCAAGGGAGCCCGTGAGGCCAAGGGAGTGGATTTGCAGCTCTCCGGGCATACGCATGGAGGCCTTTTCGTGCTCTATCAGCCGCTGATCGCTTATGCTAATGACGGTTTTGTCACGGGGCTTTATGATGTTAATGAACGCATGAAGATTTATGTCAATCCCGGCACAGGACTTTGGACCGGCATGGCATTGCGGGTTGCCAATCCAAGCGAGATTACTGAAATTATTTTGAGAGCGCCTGGCGATAAGCGCCAGAAGGCGAACTAGCGCAAAGAGCACAAAAAAGCGAATCCTTGGCATCAGGATTCGCTTTTTTTGGTCCGCTAAGTGAGTGTTAATTAGTGTGCGTCAATGACGTCAATAAAGCCGCCGCCCAAGCACACTTCTCCGTCGTAAATTACTGCGCTTTGGCCGGGAGTGACTGCCCATTGCGGTACATCAAAGTCAAGAGTGAAAGCCTCTGAATCGCTTCTAGTGAAACGGCACGCACCGTCGGTTTGACGATAGCGTGTTTTGACCGTCAGCTCGGCGCCAACTTCGGGGGCAACGCCAGAAACCCAACTGGGCATGACCGCTGTTAAGTGGTGACTCAATAACCACGGGTGGTCATGACCTTGAGCGATCCATAGCGTGTTTGTGGCCAAATCTTTTTTAGCAACAAACCACGGTTCACCGTTGCCGTCACGACTGCCGCCAACACCGATTCCTTTGCGTTGGCCTAAGGTGTAAAAGGCCAGCCCCATATGCTCGCCCACAACCTTCCCATCCGGTGTCTTCATAGGGCCGGGATGCGTAGGAAGATAACGGCTTAAAAATTCCCTAAAGGGGCGCTCACCAATAAAGCAAATACCCGTTGAATCTTTTTTCTTTGCGTTCGGCAGTCCGATCTCTTCTGCAATGCGGCGCACTTCAGTTTTACGCAGTTCGCCGACCGGGAAGATTACCTTGGAAATCTGCTCTTGGGAGAGACGGTGCAAAAAATAACTTTGGTCCTTTGTTTCGTCCAAACCTCGCAACAACTGCGTTTTGCCGTCAGCGTCTTTGCGAGTGCGTGCGTAGTGGCCGGTAGCGATGTACTCAGCTCCCATGGCCATGGCGTGATCTAAGAATGCTCGGAATTTAATCTCAGCATTACAAAGCACATCAGGATTAGGTGTGCGACCGGCAGAATATTCGCGCAAAAAGTCAGCAAAGACTCGCTCTTTATATTCTTTTGCAAAATTGACGGCTTCAATGTCGATACCGATGACGTCGGCTACGCTAGCCGCGTCAATAAAGTCTTGGCGAGAACTGCAGTATTCGCTGTCATCGTCATCTTCCCAGTTTTTCATGAAAAGCCCGATGACCTCATAGCCTTGTTGCTTGAGTAAGTATGCCGATACAGAGGAGTCCACTCCGCCTGACAGTCCGACAACAACTCGCTTGCCCATATTTTGAGTCCTTGAAATCAACTGTAATGGGGCAATTATAGAGGCCTTTTGTTCCTGCGTTTGTACTGCAATACCGACAGTTGTCATAGTCATGGTCTACAATGTGGAGATTATTTTTGTGGGAAATGTACGCATGAGTATCCGAGCTCAAATCAATCGACAAATCAAAACGTTTACTGAAACGTTGGGGATTACTGCTCCCGTGATGAGTGCTCCGATGACAGGGGCGACAACGCCTGAATTGGTGGCTGCGGTCAGCCAAGCAGGCGCTTTGGGTGTTTTGCCTTGCGCTTTAATGACGCCCGAGGAAATTTTTGCCTCTGTGAGCCAAGTGAAAACTCTCACGGATCGTCCCTTTGCGGTTAACCTCCGTATTGAACCGCGTGAGCCGGAAAATTCCCAACAGACTCAAGCACTTTTTGATGCGTTAGAGCCGTTGCGTGAGGAGTTGGGAGTATCTCATACGCTGTTTGAGATTCCCAATTTTGATGCTCAATTTGAAGCGGTACTAGCTGCTGATGTGCCGGCGGTGAGTTTTAGTTTCGGCGGGCCACGTGAAGTTTATGCGGAGGCACTCGAAGCGAGAGGTATTTTGATGATCGGTGCGGTCAACTCTACGCGTGAGGCCAAAGTATTAAAAACGGCCGGTTGCCAAATAATTGTGGCGCAAGGAGCTGAAGCAGCAGGTCCTCGAGTCTGTTTTGAAAATCCCGCCGCGGCCTCTCAGGTGGGATTGGGTGCATTATTGCCGCCTGTTGTTCGGGTGTGTGGGGAAGTGCCAGTGGCTGCCGCAGGGGCCATGATGAGTGCGCGGGCAATGCTCGCGGCGATGATGAATGGCGCTAGTGGCGCAGTGCTGGGATCGTATTTATTGCGCACGCCCGAATGTGCTTGGCCCGACGCATTGAAAAATCAAATTGCGTGGTGTGATGATGCGGCAACTCGCTTAACGGACGTGACTTCTGGTCGTTTGTCCCGAGTATTGCCGACAGGTTTGACCGACGCATTGACCGAAGCCGGGCTTGAGGTTTCCAGTTACCCGGGGCAGCTTCGTGTGTTGCAACCCATTTATCGCAAAGCGTCTGAAATCGGTCGATTAGATTTGTTGGAAGTGCCTCTCGGGCAGGCGGCGCAAACAGCTCCTGCAATTGCGGCCGAAGAAGCTGTGAAGCGTTTGCTGGGCGAATTTGAGGCTTTGTTAGGAGAGATGTGATGCCGGTGAAAATTTTTACAGCTCTTTTGGTCCAAGATGTACAGAATGATTTTTTGCCTCATGGAGCCTGTCCGGTTGAAGGGGCAGAAAGTATTTTGGACAATATCGCCAAAATGGCGGCCGGCTTTGACCGAGTGATTGTGACCCAGGAATTTCGTGCGGCCGATCATGTCTCTTTTGCCGATAAACCGGCCTTCTGTGTAGAAGGAACGGTTGGGGCAGATTTAGCCCGTGGGCTTCGTCTTCCGATGTCTCGAGTCATTGCCATTCTTCGTGGAACGGATAAAACGCAGGACAGTTATTCGGCTTTCTTAGAAGCGGATCGAAAAACGCAAACGGGTCTTAAGTCCTATTGTGAAGATCGCTTTGTCAATCGTATTTATCTTTGTGGTATTTCCCGTGACGGCTCGTTATTGCGCACAGCCCTGGATGCCCATCACTTCGGCATAGAGGTTCTTTGGGTTCGAGACGCGGTAGTCGGGATGACCGAAGCAGAAAGCTCCATGTTGGCGACATTTGCCGATAAAGGCGTGCAGAGCGTGACAACTGAAGAGGTACTTACGCGTTCCGTTAAGTAATCAAAAGTTGTTAATTTGTCGTTATTTTTACGTATTTGGCATTAATTGATCTCTTCAGTTGTTAACGGTTAATTAGGTTTGATTGCTTAAACGATTCCGAAAAAGTTCAAAGTTTTTTAGTATTAGCCCTTGTGTTTTGGTTTGAAAATTGATTAATATCAAGTAAAGCCGACCGACTTTACAATTAGTCGATCGATGGCTGCAAGATAGCGGTCGTTGATTCGGTCAATCCGTGGGCCGGTGTTTGAGCATCCGGCTTGAGACATAGACCCATTTTGGGGAGACCATTATGACTCTACACCATGAATCCAGTATTGAAATTGGTGCGTTAAGCAACAAATCAAAAGTTATTCCCTTAATTGTTGGACCGTTATTTGCGTTTTTGCTGTACTTCGTATTACCGGACCAATATATTTCAACGAGCGGAGCTCCTGCTGAGTTTACGCATGCGGCTCGTGCTTGTTCTTCTATTGTGCTTTGGATGGCGATTTGGTGGTTTACGGAAGCGGTGCCTATTGCCGTGACGTCGTTATTGCCGATTGTGCTTTTCCCGTTATTCGGAGTGGCATCGACCGGTGATACGCTTAAAAACTATGCCAACGGCACGATTTTCCTTTTCTTAGGTGGCTTTTTACTGGCAGCCGGCATTGCTCGCTGGCATTTGGATCGTCGCATTGCATTGATGACGATTCGATTAGTGGGCACGAAGCCACAACAAATTATTTTGGGCTTGTTGCTCTCAACGGCCTTTATTTCTGCCTGGGTGAGTAATACCGCAACGGCGGCTATGATGGTGCCTATTGCCTTGGCTGTGATGGGCGTGGTGCGTTCTACGCGCGCAGACTTGCCGATTGATCGTCGAGAGCACAACTTCGGCGTCAGTGTCTTATTGTCCGTCGCTTACGGTGCCAGCTTGGGCGGTGTGTTAACGTTAATCGGTACGCCGCCAAACGGTATTTTCGTGCGCTTTGTCGAACAAACGTATGGCGTGGGTGTGAACTTCATTGACTGGATGAAGATCTCTGTGCCCGTGATTGGTGTTTTGACACTGATTACGTATTTGTTGATGACGAAGATTCTTTTCCGTGAACAAATTGATGAATTGCCCGGTGGTAAAGAATGGGTGCGTGCTGAAATTGAAAAGCTCGGTCCCATGTCTCGTGGCGAAAAGATTGTGTTGACGGTCTTTGTCATTACGGCTCTTTTGTGGTGCTTCGGTCCGGTTGTGCGCGGTCTTGAAATCGGTGGCATGAAACCTTTTGCACCGTTGAGTGATACGTTGATCGCAATGGGTGCCGGCATCATTCTCTTTATCATCCCGGTTGACTACAAGCGGGGAATCCACGCTTTGGATTGGTCCAGTGCCAGTGAAAATGTCGCTTGGGACGTGTTGCTGTTGTTCGGCGGCGGCTTGACGATGGCAGCCGCTATCCAAACAACGGGTTTAGCCGATATCATCGGAGCGCAAGCAACAGTCTTAGCCGGTATGCCAGAGTCGGTTGTGATGGTGGGTGTGTCTTCGATCACGATTTTTGCCTCTGAATTTACGTCCAATACGGCCTTGGCTGCTACGATGATGCCGTTGGTCTCTGCAGTGGCTCAATCGATTAACATGCACCCCGAAGCGCTTTTGATCTGCGCAACATTGAGTGCCTCCACCGCCTTTATGATGCCGGTGGGTACGCCGCCCAATGCCATCATCTTCGGTACCGGTCGTATTCAAATCGGGGAAATGATCAAGGCGGGTTTCTGGCTCAACGTTGCCTCCATTATCGTCGTGTCCTTCTTGTGCATGGCGATTCCCGTGGGAATTATTCATTAACACTATGGTACGCCACAAAAAACCGCCGGCTTCAGTCCAGCGGTTTTTTGTTTGCTGACTTTTTGAGTTTGGTTAACGGTCAAGCTTGAGCCAAATTCATATTTGGCGCTATAGTACAGGGAGTTGCTTAAATCGTGAGAAGACAAAATGCAGTCACTGTGGATGGTCGTTTCGGCCATGTTTTTTGCGCTCTATGCTGTATGCGTGAAATTTTCCAGCATGGAGGGCATAGGCTCCTTTGAAGTTCTTTTTTATCGCTCAATTTTCGGACTGGTACTGTTTTACAGCATGATGCGGATGCGCCACATCACGGTAGTAACGCGTTATCCGCTTGACCACTTCATTCGCTCTTTTGTCGGAGCGGGCGCCGTGATGGCCGGCATTTACTCTATCTCTCACTTAAATATCGGTTTGGCGATGACGTTGAATTACACGTCTCCGCTTTTTTTAGGCTGCTTCACGGTAGGCATTGCTCTTTGTAATCGTACGGGCATTAACTGGAAGTTACTCTCAACGTTGTTGCTGGGTTTTGCCGGCGTTGTGATCATGCTTTCGCCCACCATTGCTCCGCATGAGTATTTTGCTGCTGGCGTGGGTCTTGGAGCCGGTTTCTGTACGGCTGTAGCTGTCGCGTATGTCAAACGCTTGGGGCTATTAAAAGAGCCGGAATTGCGTATTTTGTTCTACTTTGTGCTTGTAGGAACACTTTGCGGCTTGATCGGAACTTTGTTTACAGGCGGCTTTCACATGCCGACAACGAAAGCCGCGATGGCTATCGGCGGCTTTATGCTTTGTTCCACTCTCGCCCAGTTCTTCCTGACGCGTGCTTTTAGTCGAGGCAACATGGTCTTAAGTGGCGCGTTGCAATACACGGTTGTGCTCTTTTCCACGATTATGGGTGAAATTGTATTCGGGGAGCCTGCCACGATCGCTATCGTGGTCGGCATGGTGATGATTGTGATTGCCGGAATTTTGGCAAGCTACTTCACACGTCAAGAAAAGCAAAAAGCCATCGAAGCGGCCAAGCATACCGAAGAGGGGCTTCAACGCCACTTGCGCCATGTAGAGGCTAGAGATCACAAATAAGGTCTTACGAAAAGTCCCCTAAAATTTTCGGGGACTTTGTCTATAGAATCGTGAAAATCAGTAACGGCTACGGTTACTCTTCCAGTTCCTTCAAGCTCTTGATCGGCGTGAAGGTACCGTCAGGATTGGCACGGAAGACATAGTGTTCTTTCAAGTAAATCAGATCGGGACGACCGACAGATTCCAGTTCGGCCAAAATGGCTGCGCGAGCAACGACCTCAGCGCCTGCGGCTTTAGCCAGCTCTTCGATGGCGGCTAACGACTCGCCCGTGGCAAACACATCGTCAATCAACGCCACTCGCTTGCCACGCAAGCGTTCGGCGTCACAGCCATCGAGCCACAGCGTTTGCTCCTTTTGAGTGGTTACCGAGTGCACGGAGTGTGAAAGAGCGTTTTGCATGTAGGGCTTGTAGCTTTTTCGTGCCACGATAAAGTCCTTCATGCCCATCAAGCGACTCATTTCATAAGTCAAAATGATGCCTTTGGCTTCTGCAGTCATCAAAAAGTCAACTTCGGGCAAGCGCTTTACCAGTTCCGGTGCAGCAGCTTGCACGAGTTCCGTATCCGACAGCACGACAAAACTGGCCAGTGCCATTTTGTCCGAAACACGTACATAGGGAAGCTTGCGCTTGACGCCTAACAGTTCGAAGTCAAAGTATTTCATAAGCAAATAGGCAACCGTTCCTGTCCGCAAAAGACAGGAGATTGCATTCCTCCGAGAAAAAAGTGATGGACAGAGAGCCTGCCCCAAAAGACCAAAAACGATGTCGTTATTGTAGCTTTTTTTCGCTTTATGAAACCATATTTTTCCTGAGATGATGATTCCAATTTTCTGAGAGTTTTGATTGCGAGCGAAAACGAACGATTGTTTCAGACTATGCGAGCAATAAAGAAAATCAATTTTTAATATACAAGGTATTGTGTTATAGTGACTTGCACGAAACAAGATATTTGAAGAAGAGGTTTGCCATGCCTGATCAAGTCCAACTCAAAGATAGTGAACGTCAACCGTGTGAAGTGTGGACTCGTGTGATGGGTTACCACCGCCCTGTCTCGTCTTTCAACACGGGCAAGAAAGGGGAGTTTTACGAGCGCAAGTGCTTTGTTGAAAGTAAGTGCAATCTCTCGGACGCTTCCGAATCGAAGAAATAATTTTCTAAAACTCGCATTTGAAAAATGCGGCTCTCCTTGAGAAACAAACCGGGCAACACTTTTTAGAGGTGTTGCCCGTGTTTGTTAGGAAAGGTCAGAAACTAATCAGTCCGCCGAGTTTGTTTTTTGCAGGTATCGCGTAAAGATTTCAAACGCAATCGGCATGGAGAGCGTGTCTTGCAATTCAAAATCAGCACGATGGTGACCATGGTGGTTGCATCCCCAACGGAACATCCCTCTTTGGCCGCCTCGTTCTACGACTCGCTTGAGCATGATTGTGAAGTCTTCACTGCCGGCCGGCGTATCGAGTTCGGCAATACGGGTGACTTCAGGGATCTCTTGAGCGATGCTACGTAAAGTATCGAGTACGGCTGGACACTCAATAATGGTCGTCGCTTGGCCAACGCATTCGAGTTTGCCTTCAACTTCATAGGCTTCAGCATTGCCGCGCACGATATGTTCTACTTTTTGGCACAGATAGTCGTTGATCTCGGCAGTTTCTCCACGCACTTCGATTTGCATGTAAGCATTAACCGGCGTGACGTTACGACCTTCGCCAGCAACGAGTTTGCCGACGGCTACTCGAGAGGCACCGTCGCCGTGGCGAGCAATGCCTACAATCATCAAAGCCGTGGCGCTGGCTGCCAGCAGGGCACTATGACCCTTATGCGGATTGTTGCCCGCATGAGACGGAGTGCCTTTGAAGCGGATATCAAATTTTGTGCTCGCTAAGATGCCTTTATGAATCAGCCCTACCTCGCCCAATTTGACCTTCCCGCCACAGTGAGATCCGACGATATTGTCAACGTCATCAAGGATGCCCGAAGAGGCAATTGCAACGGCTCCTCTGACGCCTTCTTCGGCGGGTTGGAAGACAAGTTTCACCGTGCCGCACAGGCTGTCTTTGTTTTGCATCAGCCAACGAGCAACGGCAAGGCCCACTGCAGTATGACCATCGTGGCCACAGGCGTGCATCAGCCCCGGGTGCTCGGAGCGGAATCCTTCACGATTGGGAGCGTGATCCGGATCGTCCGTTTCTTGTACCGGGTTGCAGTCGATGTCAAAGCGCAAAGCGGTCACCGGTCCTGTGCGACCTGTATTTAGAATAGCCACACAACCGGTGAGTTCATCGATTTCTTGAATAAAAGTTTCCGGCACACCGTTTTTGATGGCGCGATCAATGGAAGCCTTAACTTGCTCGGGATTGCGTCCCAAGACTGCCTCGGTGTCGATAATTTGGCGACCGAGTCTGACATCGGTATAACCCAATTCTCTCAGGCGAGTAGCAATCAGGTACGTTGTTTGAAATTCCGTCCATCCCTCTTCGGGGAAACGGTGAAGATGGCGTCGTGTGGCGATCATCTCGTCGAAAATAGTTTTATCCATATAACACCTCTTTAAATGTAGAAGATGGACGTGAGATAAACAGTTAAGGCCGTTGGAATCATTACCGGAATGGAGCGGCGAACGAGTTCGAACGGGTTAATGCCACTTAAGCCTGCAACGGCAATTGTCACGCCGGCCACAGGGCTTGAAGAACGAGCCATACCGCTGACCAATTGCAAGGGTGAAATCATATAAGCGGCTTGAGCGCCGAGGTTGGCTGCGGCATCCGGAATCATCGGTGCGAAGCTAAAGAACGAAGCATTGCCAGAACCCATCACGAAGGCCGATGCGGCCACAATGATGAACATCACAGTAAAGAGGGCAATGGCACCGGTTTGTAAGCCGGAAACCGATTCAATGATCGTGGCAATGCCGCCCGACTTCGTTAAGCCTGCTGCAAACACTTCTGCGCACACAATCAAGAACACGGTTGAAGCGAAGACCTTGCCCATGCCTTGGCTGTAACTCTTTAATTGGTCCAAGGATTGACGTAAATTCCTGCGACGAATGCCGTCAACGATGAAGGCAAAGAACGTGGAACTTAAAATGGCCGTAACCACTTCCATGCGGATGCCTTGGTACATCAAAGGCGAGAAGACGAACAAGAGCACCACGGGGGTGAGCGGGAAAAGGGCATAGTAAGCAGGAGCTTCTTCCGTATTGTCAGAGTTGTCTGACATCGGCGGTTCGAAGTCTGCTTGGGTGATGCGACCGCTTGCCAAGTCCTTTTTATCAAAGTAGCGTTGCACGAAGAAGTGAACAATTAATGAAACAGGAACGGCCAAGCAACCCACGGCCCATTGCACATTGATGAAAAAGTCCATGATGTGCATATTGGTCAGTTCTGCGGCCAAAAGGTTGTTGGGACCTGAAATGCCGAAGCAGAAGCAACCCGTCATCACAATCGTCGCTGCAGCGGATTGACGAGAGACGCCTGCCGAGCAAATCACGGGATAAAGCGAAACCATCAACAAAAGAGCCAGACCGGCGGCCGATGGGATAAACACATTCAAAAGAATGCCCAGACCGTAGCCCAACATCATCACGATATAGGGCGAGCGGATGTATGAAAGCGGTTTGACGCTCAGGCGCACCAAAGCGCGACCGGCGCCGATTTTATCCATGTAAAAAGAAAAGCCGCCGATGACCATGATGTTCATACCAAGGCCGGCAGCGCGAGTTTGAAGCAAATTGGTAAACATTTGCACGACGTCTAAGCCGTCCAAATGGGTTGCTTTTTTACCCGTAATCAAAGGATCGGGTGAAATAAATGCGACAATAGCCAAAGTCACCATCCCTACTAAAAGCAGGGCACCGGGCGCATAGTATTTTTTGATAATTAAGTACGCCGCGGCAAAGACGGAGACCGCAACGATGATGATGCCGGTCATAAATCAACTCCTTGCAGCCCGAAGACTGCTATAACAAAGAATATGAGCCTATTCTTTAATTGTCGACCTTTGACGCTCTACCGTATAGGTAGTGGAAGTACCGATAATTACGGGTTTAGACTTAGAATCAAGCAAAAAGTTTTTGGAGCATAACAATGTTATTAAGAACAGAAAGAGCCGATGATTGGCGCGCTGTTGAAGAACTGGTTCGTGAGGCCTTCTGGAACGTTTACGAGCCGGGGGCGCACGAGCATTGGCTTTTGCATCAGTTGCGAAAAACAGGGGATTTTGTGGCAAGTTTAAGTGTTGTAGCCATTGATGAAATGCAGAGAATTGTCGGTTATGTCGCCTATTCCAAGGCCAAGCTCATGCTTGATTGTGGGAGCGAGAAAACACTTTTGTGCTTAGGCCCCATCGCAGTTTCTCCCGATTGTCAAAAAAAAGGAGTCGGGACTGAGTTAATCCAAACAACCCTTGAGTTAGCTCGGCAAGAAGGTTGGGGTGCTGTTACTTTGATGGGCGATCCGCGTTACTACAGACGGTTTGGCTTCAGAGTGGCCGAGCGCTGGGACATTCGAGCATCTAACGGGATGTGGGCAACGGGACATTTGATGTTGGAATTAGTACCGGGATTTTTAGAGGCCGGGCAAATTCAGGAGTCGCCAGTCTTTGAAGCAAAGGATGATCAGGCGTTTGAGGTATTTGATCGCCTTTTCCCAGTTAAAGAAAAGGCTCATCAATCCTCACAAGATGAATTTGCTTGGATGATGAGCCTCATGTATCCCGTCAAAGACTTTAGGAATTAACGACCTTCGGAGATGGCGTCCATGAATTCGCAATAGCTTTGCTTTGTCATGACGGGCTTATGGTTCTTACAGATGAAGTCCGCTTGAGCGGCATCATCGGCCAAAAGATCAATGATTGTCATGGCAAGAACCTTGGCAGACTTATTTAATGCGGTCTTGGGGTCTGTTAAGTTGTAGCTAGCACCATGAAGCACACCGGTGACGCAACCTACCCACGGGTGAACGACCGGAATCAGATGTGAGAGATCGCCCATGTCGGTGGAACCGGCAGCATGAACGCCTTCAAACACATTGTCTTTGCCAAAAATCCCTTCGGCATTTTGTCTGAGTAATGCTCTGAAGTTTTCGTCGGGACGCAATGGCAAGTAGCCCGGCAAATCCTTGATTTCGCAAGTGGCGCCAATCGCGTCGGCACCGGCCTTCAATGCACGGTTAATGGCTTTGTTGTAACGGCCCAAAGCGTCAACGTTAGCAGCGCGCACATAGCTTTCCATCTTGACTCGATCTGGAATCACGTTCACGAGATCACCACCGGCGTTGATAATCGGGTGGAAACGCACGCATTCATCATCGCGGAACGTTTCGCGAATGGCATTGACCCCCATCACCCCCATCATGGCAGCGTTCAAAGCATTGATGCCTTTGTCAGGAGCACCTGCGGCGTGAGCGGCACGACCGTGGTATTCGATGAGCTTTCCGATAAAGCCGTTGCAGCTTGCGCCTACCGTAAAATCGCCTTCGGGATTGTCCGTTGCATCAACGTGCATTTGAAGCGCCATATCAACATCATCGAAGCCCCCTTGGGCGATAATTTCGGCTTTGCCGCCTAAGTAGCGAAGTTTGCCTTGTTCGCGCAACATGTTGCGGTAGTCAATTTCAACGTATTCTTCAGCCGGAACTGCAAAAAAGACTACGTCGCCATCGAGATGCTCCATGATGCCGGCATCTTTGAAGGCCATAGCAACAGCAGCAAGATTGGCCAATTGTACGTTGTGGCCGCAGCAGTGAGCGGCTCCGGTTTGAGCGTCACAAGCCGGATGATCGCGGCACACGATAGCGTCAAGTTCAGCCAAAAGAGCCACCGTACGGCGAGAGTTCTTGCCTTTTACTCGGGCTTTAACTCCCGTGATACCCCAGCCATCGGTGTATTGCATGCCCAAATTGTCAAAAAGAGCTTTCATTTTTTGAGCAGTTTTGACTTCTTTATACCCGAGCTCAGGCTCTGCAAAAATTGCGTCTGAGATGACTTGAATGTCATTGAAGCGAGCGTCAATGGCTTGACAGACCGCAGCTTTGAGTTGTTCTTTATTCATTTTTGAATCCTTTAAAAATCCAACGCCTGCAATCAGAACACACCTTCGAGGTGAAGCATGATTTCGGCCAAAACCGTTGCACAGATAAAGCTACCAGCAGCCACAGCTAAAGCGACTGGAACGATACGCCAGGACAGTTTCTTGAAAGCAGGAATGTCCTTACCGAGGCTTAAGCCGCCGTAGGCCAAGATGGGCGTCGTAATCGACAAAAAGCCCACATTTTTCGTTTGAGCCAAAACCCAATCGCTGATGGGGACTTGCGGCATCGAGACGACCACAGCGACAATCGAGACCCAGAAGACCATCGGCAAAACTTTCAGACCGGGAAGCATGCTAAGCACAATGCCCACGAGGCAGATCGCAACGAGTACCAGAGCGCCAATCGAGCCAGCGATCAATTCGCCGTTACTGCCGACCATGTGCGCGATAACCGAGTAGGCGGCCGTGACCAACAAGATAAAGAGCATGTCTTTGAGTTTTTCAATATTCGATAACATGATGAATTTCTCCGTTCGTATTCGTTTCTTCACTAGGCCTTTTGAGGTTCTTCGCGCTTGTCACCGGTGAAGAATTCATAGACTTTCACCGTCACGGGCAACGATACAAAGAGGGCGAAGTAGATGCCGAGAACCGAGGTCATAAGGTTGGCAGCCGCCGCATAAGCCTGAATCACTTCCGCTTCTTCGGGGTAGCTTGCAACAATGGAGCCAACGCCAGCGGCCATCATACTGGCCGAACCGATGCCGGCACCCATGGCCAAAGCGTGCGGGTGGAAGATATCCATTTGCGAGATGATGCCTGCCAAGAGCGAAATCCAAAGGGCGCCGAAAACCGTACCGCAGATGTACATACCCATCACGCCACGACCTTCAGCACTGTCTAAACCGTACTTTTCACCGATGATGGCCACGTTGGCTTCGCGGTCAATCGAGTAGCAAGCACCGATCGCTTCGCGCTTCATCTTCACGAGCAATGCGACGGGCAAGCCGAAGATTAACGTTCCGAAGAAGTGACCGAACTCTTGCATGATCAAAGCCCACCCCGAGTTGAGCAACATCGAAAGATTGGGACCAATGTCTAAGCCGATTTTGGCAATCAAGACAAGCATGGCAATCGGCATAAATTTTGCTGCGCGATCCATTTGCTTAGTGCTGACAAAGTGAAAAGATGGCCAGCTACAAATGCCACCCAAAACAAGGGCGTACAAAAGCGGCAACATCACTACGAGCCCGAAGCGTTGCACACCGATGAATTCGGCAATGACCACGATAATGATGGCCAAAATATGAATCTCCATATTCGCGAGGTTTTGCATGGTAACAAGTCCCTTATTATCGAACCGGCAATTCGGGCATGAAGCCAATACATTTGTCCGGCTGAGTTTCTCGAAAAACTCTCATTGCGGGTGTGTAAATACACTGATGCCTTTGAAAGTTTTGATCAGCAACGACCTAAAAATCGAAGCTTCTCGAGAAAATCAATTGTTAAAAAGAAATTGGAAATATTGGTGATTTTTGCTAGCTAGAGCGGGTAATCATGAACCCTTGGGAGTCAGGCACGTAATCCCTTAGCGGGAAGTGCCGGATGTAGAGGATGTAGAGGAGGTAGTGGAGCGGGCAAGCAAAACACAACGCACAAGGGCGTCGAGTTGACAATAATCACATCGTTTGTCTATGCGTACAGCCATGATACATCTCCTAAAACCTTGCCGAAAAACTCAATGAGCTGTTTCAGCTTTCAAATACTGTATCAAAGTTCGAAAGATGTGGCGTGAAATAATTTTCGTTCTTCTACGGCCTTGTTCTTAGGTTCAAAAACGAACAGCCGTCCGCAGACGGCTGTTTTTCAGGGCTTAGAGCGAAGTTCTATTAACCGGGAAATTTAGCGGCTAAAGCATCAAATTCTTCGCACCATTGACGTTTCCAAGCCTGTTTTGTGGCTTCATCAACCCAAGCTCCATCAATGCCATTGATCATGAAAGCGCGCAAATCGGCCACAGAGAAGTTCAAAAAGTTGTACATCAGCATCCAGGTTTGCGTGGCGTTGACATGATGCATCGTGGGGTCGTCCGTGTTGGGGTGCACGCGCAAACCCATCTCGACCATCTTGCGAATCGGTTGCTTGATTGCCCATTCTTCGTCACTAAAGGTTCGCAAATAGTAAGAGTTCGTGGGCACCACGGTAAAAATGAAATTGCGAGCTTTGGCGCGCTCGACCAATTCAGGATTATCAATAATCGTATAGCAGTGGTCTAAACGATCGGCATGCAACAGATCCATAGCGGTTTCAACGTTGCGCCAGTGGCAACCGAATTCTCCGGCGTGAATCGTGATCTTGAAGCCGGCTTCACGTGCCATGAAAAAGGCTTTCCAGAAGTTTTCCGGTTCGTGATCATTTTCACGATAGTCAATACCTAACCCAATCGTCTCCGGTGCACGATTCGCAATCATAGCTTCAACGAGTTCTACTGCACGTTCCGGTTCATCTTCGCGATCAATGGACGGAATCAAGCGGCCGACAACACCGAAAGCCTTTTCACCTTCGTGAATGCCCTCGATGATGGCTGCTTGCGCGTCGGCGTAGCTGTAATGACGGGCAAGACCGGTGTAATTCCAGAAAAATTCCGTGTAGCGGATACCGTGACGGCGGCAGTCTTCAAGGTACTCAAACGTGATGCGTTTGAGCATTTCAGGTTTGATCAGAATCTTTTCTTCCAGAGCGCGGAAAATGCGCAAGACGCCAACGGGTTTGTCCCCACGGGTGAAAAAGCCGTCGATTTCCTCTTGAGAGACATCAGCACCGGCCTCTTTGACCAGGTCTTCAAAGGTTTCCTTGCGTGTCGTACCTAACAGATGGCAGTGCAATTCTGTTTTAGGGATGGCACGGAAAAAGGCCATGTGCTCTTCGGTCATAGGACGCATGAAGGGGGAATCGGGAACGAAGGCGGGATTATCTTTGCGCATATAAAACTCCGAAATGAAAGCAAAGAAAAGTGTAGTGGTATTGTACTAAATATCTTCACGTGAAGATATTTTTCTGTGTCTCAAAAGAAAAGATCCGGTTTCGTTCGAAAACCGGACCTTTCAGTTTTAGTTGTTAGATCACCGAACAACCGGCCTCACCCTCACCGCGGGTGACGATTTCGCCCAATCGGAACACCTTTTCACCTTCGGCTTCGAATGCGGCCATCGCACGATCGGCGTCTTCAGCAGCTACGATCACTACCATGCCGATACCATTGTTGAAGACTCGGTGCATTTCATGAGAGTCAATATTGCCTGCTTTTTGCAACCAATCAAAGACGGCAGGGCGCGTCCAGCTGTCAGCATGAATGATCGCACGCGTATTGTCAGGCAAAACACGCGGTACGTTTTCAATTAAACCGCCGCCGGTAATGTGCGCCATGCCTTTGATTTTGACGGACTTCATGACGTTGAGCACTTGCTTGACGTAAATGCGTGTAGGTTCCATCACGCAATCCGCTAAGGTTCGACCGTCTAGCGGCATATCCCAAGACGTGTTGGTGACTTCGACGACTTTGCGAATCAGTGAAAAGCCGTTGGAGTGCGGGCCACTGGAGGCAAGGCCAAGGACAACGTCACCGGCGGCAATTGATTTGCCGTCAATGGCTTCTTCTTTTTCAACGATACCCACGGCAAAGCCGGCGAGATCGTATTCGCCTTCGGGATACATGCCGGGCATTTCAGCGGTTTCGCCGCCAATTAAAGCGCATCCGGCCAACTCGCAGCCGCGCGCTACACCTGCAACCACTCGTTCTGCAACATCCACGTCGAGTTTGCCACAAGCGTAGTAGTCAAGGAAAAAGAGACTCTTGGCGCCTTGCACCAAAATGTCATTGACACTCATGCCGACCAAGTCTTGGCCGACCGTGTCGTGGCGACCGAGTGTGAAGGCTAATTTCAGCTTCGTCCCCACACCATCAGTGCCGGTGACAAGGACCGGATTTTTGTAGTCTTTCGAGATTTCGAACATAGCCCCGAAACCGCCGACACTGGCGAGAACTCCGGGGATCATCGTACGCTTGGCAAGCGGTTTGATGCGTTCTACGAGTTCATCTCCGGCATCAATATCAACGCCGGCAGAAGCGTAAGAGAGTTGCGTCATGGTGAGCAAAGTCCAAAAATGATTAATCAGACGGTACACTTGCGTATCCGTGTTCGTTAACCGTAACATTTTAGCAAGGCCTGATTCGGCAAACAGAAGATTTGTCTTTCGGTAAAACAATGTTGTTTGAACAATTGCCTCTCGATATTGCAATGGCGCCTGCGGCAACGCTCGACAATTTCATTGTCGGAGACAATGCTGCGGCAGTGGCCTGCCTGCGCCAAATGCTGGAGAGCTCTGAGCCCCAGTTGGTTTATCTTTGGGGACCCTCGGGAGTTGGCAAGACCCACTTGGCGCTAGCAATGGGGCTTAGGGATTGTGATGTGCCAAACTTTGATCCCCAGCGATCGCGTTACGCGGTTGATGATGTGGATACGCTCTCTGAGGACGGTTTGGATCGCCTCTTTGCGTTAATTAATGAGGTGCGTATCCATCCTCAAGCTACGCTTGTGATGACAGGCAAAAAATCGCCGGCTGAACATTTTGTACGAGAAGATGTGCGCACTCGTTTGGGCTGGGGCGCAGTTTTTCAAATTAAGCCCTTGCAGGGTGAATTGTGTGAAGCGTTGCTTGCGCAAGCCGCAGCGCGCGGATTACAACTGACTCCTGAAGCACAGCACTGGATCCAAATGCATTTGCCTCGAGATATTAAAGTGCTCTCAGGGCTTTTGTCCGATCTAGATCGAGAATTGATGGCACGCAAAAAAGCGGCCATTACGGTGCCGACTTTAAAGCAGTGGTTGGCAAAGCAGTTGTAGTCTGAGAATAGTAGCTTAGTTTCGTTACGGCACAATCCCTTGCGTATTGCTAGAATGCGCTTTGCAACCAATCCGGATCGCCAATAACCAACAATAACGACAAGGTCGTCGGGCAGAGCCCGTCAGATTTCGGAGCGTGGTGCAAGTCTCAAGGAACAATAATGTTAAAAAACCTTTTCGATTACACAAAAGAGTTGCTTTTTCCCGGGAAAAAGCAAGAACCTTCCCACTATATCCGCACCCCAAAAATTATTGACCGTGATGAACACGGAATTGATCGTCGTCAGGTCAGCGTTGAAGCACTGCGAACGATTCGTAACTTACAAAGAGAAGGCTACAAAGCCTATGTGGTTGGCGGAGCTGTCCGTGACTTTCTTTTGGGCGTGCGTCCGAAAGACTTTGATGTAGTCACCGATGCCACACCCGAGCAAATTAAACGTTGCCAACGTCGAGCCATCATTATCGGAAAACGTTTCCGATTAGTTCACGTGCTCTTTGGTAAAGAAGTGATTGAATGTTCGACATTTCGGGCCCTGGAAGGTGCCGGTGTTCGAAAGGACCGCTTCGGGCGAGTCGTCAGTGACAATGTCTTCGGAGAAATGTGGGAAGACGCTGCTCGCCGAGATTTCACAATCAATGCGCTTTACTACGATCCTACAACCGAGCAAGTGATCGATTATCACAACGGCATGCAAGATATTTTGCAAGGCATCGTTCGTATGATTGGAGAGCCGGCTGAACGCTATCGAGAAGATCCTGTGCGAATGCTGCGAGCTGTGCGCATTGCCTCCAAGCTTAAATTCGACATTGAACCCAAAACGCTCGAACCCATTCCTGAATTAAGACCGCTTTTGGCAAATGTCCCTCAGCCAAGGCTTTTTGACGAAGCTATTAAGCTTTTGACATGTGGCCAAGCTGTTAAGTGCATGGAAAGGCTTCGAGCCTTGAATCTTTACCGTCATGTGATTCCTTTGTTGGAAGTAGCATTAAATGAAACGAACGGCGAAAAGTTCTTGGCTCTTGCAATGAAGCGCACCGATGAGCGTATCGCTATTGGCAAAAAAGTCTCTCCGTCGTTTTTATTTGCCACATTGCTTTGGCCCTTAACCCAACGAATTTTTAATGAACGCATTGCGCGTGGCGAAGGGCAAGTGCCGGCGATGGCCGCTGCAGGTCGACAGGTGTTGCAACAACAGTGTTCTCGCTTGCAAATTCAAGCGCGTTTTGTCGATGACATTCTCACGATTTGGATTTTGCAAATTAAGCTTTTGCGTCGTGGCTCAAAGAGTGCAATGGGACTATTGCATGTGCCGAAATTTAGAGCCGGGTATGACTTCATGCTTCTTCGCAGTCAGCTCGATTTTGTTGATAAAAGCATTGTGGATTGGTGGACGAAATTTCAGGAAGTGGGCGACGATGAACGCATGGAAATGATTCGTCAGCAAGCCGATGAAAACGCAAAAAATCGCAAAGCCAAAAAGGGAGAGCCGAAAAAGCCCTCGAAGGCGCAAGTGAAGCGAAAATTAATGCAAGAAGCCGATGATTGGCAACAGATGCGTGACATGAGCACCATTGTGGATGATTGGGTTGAAGATGTTGAAGATATTGAGCCGCAAGAAATGCCTCAAGTCGTTCAGCCTGCAACGACCAAGCGTCGGGTCACGAAAAAGGCGAAGCAACAACCGGCGTTAATCCAAAAACCTCGTACATCACGTAGCCTGAACCAAGAGAAGGTGCTTGATGAGGCTCCGAAGGTGGACGATTTACCGGCGGCTAAAGAAAAAGAGGTTGTCAATACCGTTGAGGTTCCTGAAGCCCCCTCAGAAAGGCTTGAAGACGATTGCGTGACTTTAATTAATGACATCGAGTCGTTACCGCCAAAGCCGACTCGTCGCCGCCGTACTCGTCGTAAACCGCAAAGTGCTGAGGAGACTTCCGGTGAGGCTTGAAACTGCATACATTGCGTTAGGAGCTAATTTGGGTAATGCTAGAGCGACGCTGGAAGAGGCCGTTTGCCGGATTGGACAATTCGACGGCGTGACGGTGACGAAGTGTTCTTCGTTTTATAAAACTGCGCCGATTGATTCGAGCGGTCCGGATTACATAAATGCCGTCATTGAGGTTAAAACCGTCATAGATGAGCGGGAACTTTTACGATGGCTCTTGGAATTGGAGAAAGAGTTCGGGCGCGTGAGACCTGTCGGAGTAGTTAATGCGCCCAGAACAATGGATTTGGATTTATTGCTTTACGGCCAAAAGGTCAGTAGCGACAGTTTTTTGGAGCTTCCGCATCCGAGAATGCATCAAAGAGCCTTTGTATTGGTACCTTTGCTTGAAATTGCTCCGGACGTGCAGATCGTAGGCAAAGGTCCTGCCAAGAATTTTTTAGCCGAGGTTGCTGATCAAGGCATTGCGAAACTAGTGTAGTTTCAGGTAGAATCATCCCTCGTGCGCCAGCCGCAGAAAAATCGCCAAAATCGAATTTGACAAGGAAGATTTTCTCCGTATAATTTCGATTCTCACTTGTTGAGAAAAGCGCGGTTAGCTCAGCGGTAGAGCACTGCCTTCACACGGCAGGGGTCACAGGTTCGAACCCTGTATCGCGCACCAGTAAGTGAAGATAATTTGGTTAGTGCCCGGGTGGCGGAATGGTAGACGCAGTGGATTCAAAATCCACCGGTGATGAGCCGTGAGAGTTCGAGTCTCTCCCCGGGCACCAAAATGTAGTCCGTACGTGTTTATTGCCGTACGGTTTTTTATTATCTACCGAAATTGTGCGCGATTTTGCGTAACTATCGGGACCTAAAAACCTCCAGTCATTGATGGCGGAGGTTTTTATTAGAGCTCTTCCAATTGTTCATCCGGTAATTCAATGCCGAGCTCTGACCAATCCATTTCTGTATTGATTTCTTCCGGTTGCTCGTCTTGTTCGATCACGACAAACTTTTCTGCTGACGGCACTGCAACATTTAAAATCTTAAATAACTCTTTCCTCTTACCTGCCACTTCATCAAAAAGCCACCCGGCTTTAAATTTTGTCATGTAGCCAGAACTTTTCATCAACTAGATGATATTTTTGGGCAGTTGGACTCCAGCGTTCAGTATCAGCTCTCGATTTGATTTTGAAATTTCATCCCAATAGCGTTTCAACGTTCCGTCCAGACGCCATAACTTGATGCCACTGAGCACATCCAAGTACTTGGGTGTGCTGTCCGAGGGCAACTTTTTGTCGCTTAGCCGTTTCTTGAGCATCAGCAATAAACTCAAAGCCAAATACGTCACAAACACCTTGCCTTCGAGCGCCTTGTCCTCGCAACGCATTCGTCTGCCCGAGCAGCGATCCTTGTAATTACAGAAGGCCTTTTCCACTGTATCCCGATTGCGGTAAATCAGCAATGCTGCCGCCGCATCCTTAACCGTATTACTCATCAGCACGATCAGACCGGCTGTCTCACGGTACTTCGCCCACTGCAGCTCATCGAGCTCCCAGTGACCCAATGGATTTTTTTTGTAGAAACGTCTAAAGAGTGGATCATCCGGAGCCTGCCTGGTTTCTTCGAGCTGTTGCTTGAGTCGCTGCAGAGCCTCAAGCGTGTTCTCGATATCATCCGTTTCCTTCTGCTTGCTGAAGTAGACGTGGACATACACTTGGTGATCCGAGCGTCCGCTCGCTCTCGTGTTCATGATCCAAGGCATGGTCTCGGTGTAGCAAAACGCCTCAATCTCCTGTCGATACGCTCTTGGATGGCAAAGCCTCAGTGCCGGCAGGGCTCTTTGCATGGTGGCTTGAATAAAGCTGGAGTTGCGCTTGGCGCCGATGACAAAGCCAATGTCTTGCTTGAGCATGGAGGTCAGATTATTGAGCGAGAAAAAACCTCGATCCAGAATCAACTGAATGGGATCCAAATCCAATTGCGTTAGATCCAGGAAAAGATTTCTCAGCAGGCCACAGTCGTTGAGTGAGCCGTCCAAAACTTTGTAGAAAATCGGTTCGCCACTGATTTCATCGAGCAGCAAGGCGATGTTGAATTGAGGCAAGGAGTCTTCTTCCTTGTTCTTGCCGTATTTAACCTTACGGATGGTTTGGGAAAACGAAGAGATTGATGTGGTGTCAAATGCCCAATACCCTCCGTCAACCAGTGTTTGACTGTGAGCGGCCCGACGCTTCAGATAGGCAAAGCGCTGTTCGTCGGTGATGGATTGAAACAGTCGGGTGATTGCAGTGGGATTGAGTCCATGCTCGGCCGGAAGATAGGTGCGGTTGGCGAAACTCTCGTAGCTGAAAACAGATGACTGAGGCTGCAGAATGAGGAACATGGCCAGAGAAAGGATGTTCTTGTGCTGAAGGGGGAAGACGGCTTGGAGGTCTTCGGTCAGACCGGATTGATCAGCGATGCTTGCGAGCACGTAGGTGGCGCCGGCCTCGACGGCCCGAGTTCTGGAAGCGAAGTCAGCAAAGGTGAATTTTTCCTCCGTGGGATCCAGAAAGATGATTTCGTTGTCTTCGTAGATGGCCTCCAGACCTTTGTATTGGGGATTTTCGGAAAGGAATTTACGTCCGAAGATGACCTTCTTGCCCTCAAGCTTACCGACGGTTTTACGGCTGACGCAACGAGACTTGCCGTCGATCCATTGGTTTTTGTACCGGACGATGTATTGAGTGCCGGTTTGATTGACGATCATGACGGGGTGGATGGGGTCTGGATTAGACATAAAAATCTCCATAGATTGTCTATATTATAATCTATGTCGAATGCAAAAATCCAGAGTTTATGAATAAAACTTTCTATTAAAACAATAGGTTAATTGAAGTGTTACTTTAAGGTTGGGTACTAAGAGCTAGTTTCTGAAAAGTTTAGGGTTGATCGGGGGACCGGTGCGGTCATTATCGTTAGTATGAATTGATGAAAAACTCAGGTTGGTATTGGGAACATAGGGAATTGTGGGAACAGCCCGAAAATACTGGGTTTGATCGTTCCCACATTAAGTGGGAACAGGTGGGAACATTGATTAAATAAGGCAAGAATAGACGCAAAATTTGTCTATTTTTAGTCTGGTTGTTTGATTTGAGAGTTTTTATCTCTAGTTATGTCCTAAATTGGAATTTTTCCAAAATTGTGATTATTGAGAGAGTTAGGCAATAATTAGGCGGTAAAAATTTACCGTTCGCTAGAAATTTAGCGATCGAGGAGCCCCGTTTAGGGAGAGCCATTAAGCATTTGAAATGTTTAGTGCGTCGCGTTTTGCTACGTTGAGGGTGTGTTAAACTAGCACACCCTCAAGGATCACGTTTGAAACGCAACCCTTTGGCGTTTTAAACGCGAATGGGTGCTTTGTTTTGATACCCACTTTTGATTTCCCTGTTTCAAGGGAGTAGTTGGATTTCTAAATGTTTATGGGGAGCTACTACTGTTCGTCATAAAACAGATGACTAGATCGATTTTGTAAGTTTAGTTAAAAAACCTTTTATATCAAAAAAGCAAAAAAATCGGACGATAGTTTGTTCTATAGATGCGTCGAGTTTTTATCTCTAGTCACAAAACCATTGCTTCATTGGTTTTAGAATAATCCTAAGTAATAAATTTTTCTAACGTTGAGTGCGTAATGAATTTTCCAATCCTTTGGCAGAAATACACACGAGAACAAGCCCAAAATGCTTTTTTACCTGGGACCCCCTTTTTAAGAGGTTCTTGGGGAATGACTGGAATTGTTCGGGTACAACAGCAATCTAGTACAGCTTTTGTATTGTTTGTAAACTTAGCACAACATTACACTGATGTATTTGAAGAATCTATTGATAATGACGGTGTTTTGACTTGGCAATCTCAACCGTCACAAACATTAGATTCAAAAGTTGTACAAGAATTAATACATCATCAGGAAACTCAAACTGCTGTCCATCTTTTTTTGCAAACGACAAAAAGAAACACTAAGGGTATTTATACCTATATGGGCGAATTACGCTATTTAGCACATGATACTACTCGAGAAAAACCAGTGCATTTCAAGTGGGCTTTGCAGGTTCTCCCACCAGATGTCGTTCTTCAGAGTATTCCATTGGAGCTGAAATCAGGAAAGGAAAGCAAGGAGAGATTATTTACCAACATTCCTATTGGGAAACTGCAGCTCACCTCGAAACCTTTCCCAAAACAGTCTTCAACGTGCAATCCTTTAGACCTAGAAAAATTTAAGGGATTTCATAGAGACTATGAGCAATTTGAATCTCGGAATCGACAGCTTGGGTTAGCAGGTGAAAAACTTGTTATAGAAAACGAAAAGCTTAATCTTATTGCTGCTGGAAAACCAGAGTTAGCGGAAAAGGTAGAACATATTTCCTTAGCTCGTGGCGATGGTTTAGGCTATGACATCTTATCGTATACACCATCTGGTGATTGTATCTTTATTGAGGTGAAAACAACCACAGGAAGCATTGATAGTGTGTTTTATATTTCACCAAATGAGCTGAATTTCAGTGAAAAAAATGCTGAACGTTATAAACTAGTTCGGGTATATGACTTCGATATAAAAACGGGAACGGGGAAGGCTTATGAGCTTAATGGAGACTTGAATCAACTGTTACAGTTAAAGCCAACACAATTTGAAGCAACTGTTAAGTAAATGTAAATTGAACATTTCTTAGAGAGTTCCCAAGGTCAAAAATCCTTCTTACTACACTGATTGTGTAAGGTGATGAATGTATGAAACGCCTCATGGTACTAGCTCTTGCCGGTTTGTTCTCGTTGATCTTGGTCTCGGCGATGGCCGCCGGCTGGAAGACGGTTGAGTGGACGGATGAAACGGGGTTTACTCACATGGAGACGGTTGCCTTGGACGAGCCGTTACGTACTCCTACACCTGAGTTGATACGTGCTATTGAAGCAGGTGAGAGGATGGTCCGAGGCGATAAGACGTTTAGGGTCGTTGAGGAAACTTCTGGGAAAATCATTGTTGAAGAAGTTGGCGGTACAGACCGGTACGAATTGATTAAGCAATGATGTCACAACCTGACTTCCCGAAGTGCCTAGCTCCTAAAACGGTAAAGCACTTTGGGAGGCAGA
>ERZ791802.185-NODE-185-length-75379-cov-3.709787_pt1 | contig 75379 bp, 63 predicted proteins | sample MGYA00510308_ERZ791802 | MGnify/ENA primary metagenome ERZ791802 (study PRJEB30046, sample SAMN00792028) | human gut metagenome | study: EMG produced TPA metagenomics assembly of the A metagenome-wide association study of gut microbiota in type 2...
TGAACTCCCTGTTCCAACTCGTGTCATTAAAGACTAGTTAGGCGGGAGTTCGGGTAGGAACAGGATTGAGAACTGCAGCTAGATACAAAAAATGGAACCCTTAAGGTTCCACGGTACTTGAAGAAGAAATGGCGCGCCGGGTAGGATTCGAACCCGCGACCCCCTGGTTCGTAGCCAGGTACTCTATCCAACTGAGCTACCGGCGCGCTGAGAATTTGGAATTATACAGACCGTTTCTTTATTGTCAAATATCAGATCTTTTCTGTTTTTAAATTTGTCTTTAAAATCAGTTGGTTACACATTATTTATAAATTTTCATTTAAAATCAAAGAGTTAATAAATTGGCAAGTGTCAAAGATCAAATTTATTGCCCAAACGCAAAAAAAACTCAAAAATAGGTATCCGATTTACGCGAATTGACCTAAGATAACCAACGTAGAGCAATAGCTCTCACTCCGGATCATGATAATAAATATCACAATAGATCCGGTCAGTATACTGATCAATAAGGAGTTGAAAATGCAACTTAAACGTACTTTGTTAGCGACCGCCCTGTTGGCTGCCAGTGCTTCTGCCATGGCTTTGCCGAACATTGAAGTGTTGGCAACGGGCGGCACGATCGCCGGCGCCGGTCAATCGGCAACGGGTACGGCTTATACGTCTGGTAAGGTCTCCGTCAACCACTTGGTTGCTGCCGTTCCTGCCTTGGCTGAAGTCGCCAATGTGATCCCGAAACAAGTCGTTCAAATCGGTTCTCAAGACATGACCGATGACGTGTGGCTTAAGCTCGTGAAGCAAATCAACGCCGACTGCAACAAGGTCGACGGCTTCGTAGTGACGCACGGCACGGACACGATGGAAGAAACGTCCTACTTCGTTCATTTGACGGCGAAGTGCACGAAGCCGATCGTCTTCGTGGGCGCTATGCTTCCTTCGACGGGTTTGTCTGCTGACGGTCCGAAGAACCTCTACAACGCTGTTGTGGTTGCCGCTTCCAAGGAAGCTCACAACCGTGGTGTGATGGTCGCCATGGATGACAAGATCATCGGTGCTCGCGACGTGATTAAGACCAACACCACCGCCGTTGAAACCTTCCAAGGCGCTAACTTCGGCACGATGGGCTATATCTTCAACTCCAAGGTGCATTTCGGCAATACGCCTGCAACTCCGCACACCACGAAGACCCCGTTTGATGTGTCCAAGTTGGAAAACTTGCCCAAGGTCGGCATCGTTTACAACTACTCCAACGTTCCGGCTGAACCGCTCCAAGCTTTGTTGAAGGCCGGCTACAAGGGTATCGTGACGGCCGGTGTCGGTAACGGTAACATCCACAAGAACCTCTTCCCGATCCTCGAAAAGGCCGCTAAGGACGGCGTCGCTGTGGTTCGCTCTACCCGTGTTCCCACGGGCTCTGCCACCAAGGATGCTGAAATTAACGACGCTCAATACGGTTTCGTTGCCGGTCAATACCTCAACCCGCAAAAAGCTCGCGTGTTGTTGCAATTGGCTTTGACGAAGACGAGCGATCCGAAGAAGATCCAAGAATACTTTGACACGTACTAATCTCGTGATTCCAGGCGGCTTAGGCCGCCTGCGGTATTCTCAAGCCGAACGGTTTTCCGTTCGGCTTTTTGCACTTAACGGGTACAATTGTCGGATTAACGCTTTTTATCATTAGTATCGTGACTCACTACATCGGTCGTTTCGCCCCATCGCCCACCGGCGTTTTGCACGCCGGCAGTCTCGCAGCAGCACTTGCCAGTTTCGTTGATGCACGTGCGCACGATGGCCGTTGGCTCATACGCATTGAAGACGTCGATACAACACGCTGCAAAGCCGAATACGCCCGTTCAATTCTCGAGACGCTGGATCGACTTCACATGACTTCTGACGGTCCTGTAATCACGCAAACCGATCGTCTCGATCGATACCGTGAGGTTTTTGTTGCTCTTTTAAAAAAGGGTTTTGTGTACGGATGCAGTTGTTCACGGCTTTCAATTCAGAAAACCATTCAAGAACACCATCTAGCCCCTCACCGATATCCCGGAACGTGTCGAGAAGGCACTACTGAACCGATCAGGGCATGGCGATTTAAAACCCAAGATCGTTCAATTGCTCTTGATGATCGCTGGTGCGGTCACTACGAACAAAATGTTTATCAAGAAGTGGGCGACTTTGTCATTAAACGCGCGGACGGGCTTTTTGCCTATCAATTGGCGGTTATCGTTGACGATCACGACAGCGGCATCAATCACATCGTCCGAGGTGCCGACTTGATTGATAATACACCTCGTCAAATTGCCATCCATGAAGCATTAGGCTGGCAGTGTCCGAGCTATATGCATATCCCTCTGGTACTCAATGACCGTGGAGACAAGCTCAGTAAACAAGCCGGTGCCAGAGCGCTCTCGGATGACCTTCTTGCGGAATTGGAATCGGCTTGGCAGCACCTGGGTTTTGCGCCTTTGGGCGCCGATACGATGGATGCTTTTTACACACGTGCCGTTGCACTGTGGAAAGAGCGCTTTCAATAGCAAAATAGCTCGGTGAAAACCGAGCTACTTTCAAGAATTCTGGAGCGGGAAACGAGTCTCGAACTCGCGACCTCAACCTTGGCAAGGTTGCGCTCTACCAACTGAGCTATTCCCGCGACAAGTTGAGTATTTTAAGAATTCCGAATAAAAATGCAAGGGCAAATCAAAAAAAATTCTTAATATTTTTAGCACACCTCGATGATGCCCTTTTTTACTCGCGAGAACGGATGCCAATCTTCCTTGGCTTTTCTTAGTCCGGGAATTCCCAAATCCTCTTCGCGATTCAAATACTTAATGCAAAGCGGCAAGGTCTGAGCAAAGGCCTGTGAAAGCGCGGGATAAGCTCCAGGAACGGTCCGAGTCGCTTTTTCAATGTGAACGGAAATCATGTCACAACGACAACGCGCCCCATAGGTCAAACCCAAGACTTCACCGTTATCATGCAAAAAACCTCCGTAAATATCGAGCTTGTCGTAGTACTCAAACATCCTCTCAATCACTCGGGACTCTTTTTGCAGTTCTTCATCGGCTTCCTTTTCATCGTACCAACGTTGCAAAAACTCCCTACAAGCATCAAAACTTGAAGCCGAGAATAACTCGAAGGTTGCATTAGGACGGGCCTTATAAAAGCGCTTGATGAAATTGCGCTTGCTGTGAAAGCGTGATCCTTCCAATCGGACAAAATCGTCTGTCAAGTAAACATAGTCCCATCGAGCGGGATTATCTTCGACTTTAAGTGTGCAGCTGGGATACGCTTGAGACAAGATTGCGGAGGCCTCGTCCACGACACCGTAAAAAATCAACGGTTGATCAAGCTCTCGGGCTCGCTCTTGCAACGCTCTCCATATGGAAGCGTCTAGTTCCCCTTCTCCCATCGGCATGATAATGACACGCGAGGGAACATTTAACAGATTGCGTTCGCAAATCAAATGATTATCGACCTCGCAAAATGTCAGCTCGCGTTGCTCCATGCGGGTAAAAAGGGATGGAACCGTCATGTCGCAATCCCCGCTACCATAACGCGGCAAATAGCGACTTAAAACGGCCAAATCCTCAAATTCAAAACGTTTAAAATCGAGCATCTAATCTCTTCTTCATCTCAGTAAGACCTGTCATCATACGCTTATCCGGGAAGAAAAAATTGATAAAAAAAGGCAAACTATTGCCCCAATAGCTTGCCTAAATCCTTGAACGCAGATGCCGCTTTAATGCATTAGTTTCTGTGCGTGTTGATAAAGACTACTGTCTTGCAATTGATCCCAATTTAAGGCTTGACCCACAGGTGCCAAACGTTTAACACGCTCGGCTCGTTGTGCATTATCGGTAAAGGTTAGATGATTTAGGAGTTGATCTGCAGCATCAAAATCATTGCATTGAATCAACATGTCACAACCTGCGGCCAAAGCCAAACGGGCACGATCCAGAATGTCTCCGACGCCTGCGGCTCCCTTCATGGTCAAATCGTCGCTAAAAATGACCCCTGTGTAGTGAAGTTCTTCTCGCAAAACATGTTGCATCCAATGAGCAGAAAAACCTGCCGGTTGAGCGTCAATTGCCGGGTAGACCACATGAGCAGCCATCACGGAGTCAAGTACCATACTCATCCAACGATAAGGCTTTAAATCCGCAAAGAGCAATCGCTCATAGGAGCGATCATCGACGGGCAACTCCAAGTGGCTGTCGGCCTTTACCCAACCGTGCCCTGGGAAATGTTTCCCACAGTTACTCATACCGGCCTGACGCATCCCGGCCACGAGCGCAGAGGCCAATTGCGTGATGACATTGGGATTGTGAGAAAAAGCTCTGTGACCAATAATCTCGCTTCGACCAAAATCCACATCCAAGCACGGAGCAAAAGTAAAGTCCACGCCACAGGCCCGAAGTTCAGCGGCCACCACATAGCCCGTGGCAGTAGCCGCCATGATCGTTCGTTCGGGTTCATCAATCCATCGCGCTCCAAGTGTTCTCATCGCCGGAATTTCAGTAAACCCTTCACGAAACCGTTGCACACGACCGCCTTCGTGGTCAACGGCAATTAATAACTGAGGATTGACAGCATGGATTTCATCGCACAACGCGCGAAGTTGTTCGCGATTTTCATAGTTGCGCGTAAATAAAATCACCATCCCAACCAAGGGATTGGAAATATGCTTGCGATCAGCGCTTGTCAGGCACGTGGATTCAATATCAATAACTAAGGGTCCGAACATGGTAAAAATCCTCAGAATCGTTGTTCAGCAACAGCAAACGCAGCCACAACGCTTTTTTCATCAGTAATAGAAATGTGAACAAAAATACCTTCTTGGGCAAGACGATCTCGAAGCGGGCTTAAAAAGACCATCTGAGGAGCCCCTTTGTCGTTATGCATAATTTGCATCGCATGAAAGCTGACATCGCCCGAAATCCCGGTTCCCAAAGCCTTCGAAACAGCTTCTTTGACTGCCCAACGAGAGGCAATAAAAGCCATCGCGCGCTCTTGGCTGAGCGCCTTGCGTTTTTCATAAAGCGGCCACTCCCCTTCGGTTAAAAGCTTTCGGGCAAAGCGCTCGCCGTGCGTAGCCATGACTTCGGCCACGCGAGCAACTTCTACCACATCACAACCGATCCCACGAATCACTTTCTTCTCCTATAGCCGTCTTAATTGTTGCAGTATTCGCCGAGTATTAAGCGGAGTCTCACCTACATAGTGAGCGATCATGCTTCTGAGAAGCCGCTTGGCAAAAGCAAGCGTTTCTTTATTTCTAAAGTCACGCGCAATGAGTTTGTCGATCAGCTCAGGCGCAATCACAATGGTTTTATCCGTCTCAAGAACATCTTCTCGCCAAGGCTTTAACTCTTCTCCGTCCCAATACCAAGGTTCATCGGTTTTCGGTAACCCATAGCCTAAAGCTGTCATCAGATCCATTTCAAAAGTCCGAAGGCAGGCTTCATGATTGCTCTCTGCTTGTGCCAAGCATTCCAGCACTTTGACATAAGATGAGAAGAGATTCTTCGCGCTATCTTCTCTCGCTAGCAGTCGTACAAGAAGCTCATTGACATAAAAGCCGTAAAAAAGCGCCTCCCCTTCGATCGGGAAAAAGCCTCCGAGCCACTCAACTCGAGTCAGGCTTTTAACTTCATTTTGTCCGCTAAAGGCGATTTTTAAAGGAGAAAACGGTGTCAGTAATCCTCGGAATTGACTTCCCGGTCGCTTGGCTCCACGCGCCACGGCAATGATCTTGCCGTGCTCAAGCGTAAAGAATTCCACCAGAAGGCTTGTTTCCTTCCAATTCCAGCTCTGAAGCACAAACGCCGCATCGTCTGTTACGGTGCGGCGAGCGTGTGTGGTATCGGACATTTTATCGGTCATTCGTAACCTAACGTCTTTAACGCACGGGCATCGTCATTCCAGCCCTTGCGGACTCGAACCCAGACTTCAAGGTATACGCTTTTGGCCAGCATATCGGCAATATCCATGCGAGCTAAACGAGAGATTTCGCGCAATTTCTCACCCTGAGCACCGATCACGATACCCTTGTGGGCTTCACGTTCGACGATCAATGTGGCAATAATTTCAGCCTTTTTATCGTCTTCGGTCCACTTATCGATCGTCACAGCGATGCCGTAAGGCAATTCATCGCCCAAAAGGCGGAAAGCCTTTTCACGGATGGTTTCTGCCGCCAAAAATCTCGGCGTTTTGTCCGTATAGACATCGGGATCAAAGAAGGGCGGATTTTCTGGCATCAATTTTTCAATTTCAGCCATCAATTCGGTCACCTGACGGCCCTTCTCTGCGCTGATCGGCACAATGGCCGCAAAAGGATACTTTTGCATCGACTCTGCCATCAAAGGCAAAAGCGAATCTTTTTGCTTGACCATATCCACTTTATTGATGGCCAAAATCACGTTAGAAGACTCACGAGGCAAAAGTTCCAATACTTTTTCATCAGCAGGCTTCCAGCCACCGGCTTCAATCACAAGCACCACAGCATCGGTATCGGCAATGCTTGCCCGCACCGAGCGGTTCATGCCACGAATGAGCGCATTACCGTATTTCGTTTGAAACCCCGGAGTATCAACGAACACAAACTGAGCCGTCTGCGTTGTTACAACGCCCAACACCCGATTGCGGGTCGTTTGCGGTTTCTTGGAAGTGATACTGACTTTCTCACCGATCATGGTGTTGATCAGCGTACTTTTACCCACATTAGGGCGACCGACCACGGCAATATAACCGCAGCGAAAATTCTCTTTAACCACGATTTTTGTCTCCGTGTTTTTTGGCTTTAAAAAAGTCTTCGGCTAAACCGAGAGCCACTTTAGCCGCAGCTTGCTCAGCCGTTCGACGGCTTTTACCCAAACCATTGACCACAATATTGAGTTTATTGATGCGACACTCGCACTGGAAGGTTTGATCGTGAGCCGCACCTGTCACGTCAATCACAGCATATTCCGGTAATCCCAAGCGATGTGCTTGCAAAAACTCTTGCAAAAGCGTTTTGGCATCTTTGCCCATTCTCTCAGGAGTCAATTGCGAGAGAACCGGTTCGTAGAGTTTCAAAATAACGCTTTTAGCGACATCAAAGCCGCTTTCGGTCATGATGGCACCAAAAATGGCTTCCATTGCATCCGATTGAATCGAGGGACGCTTGGCCCCGCCCGTTTTCATCTCCCCTTCACCGAGGCGAAGATAGTCAGAGAGAACCAATTTATTGGCAATCTCAGCCAAGGCATCTTGGCAAACTAAATTGGAACGCACGCGTGACAGTGACCCTTCATTGAAATGAGAGTCACGTAAAAAAAGCGCTTGACCGATCACGCAATTTAAAACCGAATCACCTAAAAACTCCAGGCGCTCATTGTTTTCTGCACCCCATGAGCGGTGCGTTAATGCACGCTGAAGTAACTTACGATTTTCAAACCGATAGCCGATTTTTTCTTCCAAACTTTCCAAGGGTAACATGTCTGCTCCCCTTACTTAATGGAGCCGATACGGCCCATGTCGGAAATATTTAACCAAATGGCAAAGGCTCTGCCCACGATGTCTTCGCGAGGCACAAAGCCCCAGAAGCGACTGTCAGCCGAATTATCTCGATTGTCACCCATCATGAAATAGTGACCTTCGGGCACTTGGCAGATAACGTCACCACGGTGATAGAGACATTGATCTAAGCCATTGTGACCTTGCAACGGACGAGCGGCAGAGGGCAAGCGCTTATCTTCCAAAATCTTGTGCGTTACACCGTCCAAGTTTTCTTCAAACTGCGCTAAGTCCGTGTACGTATCTTTATCGAAGAACGTGCCGTCGTCAACGGTAGCTTGAAGCTCACCGTTGATATAAAGCTTTTTATTCACATAACGGATTTCATCACCGGGCACGCCCACCACGCGTTTGATGAAGTCGACATTGCGGTCCAAAGGATACTTAAAGACCACAACGTCCCCACGCTTGGGATCTTCACCTTGAGTGATCGCAAAATTTAACACCGGGAAACGCATTCCGTACTCGTACTTATTTACGGCAATGAAGTCCCCTGCGTGAAGCGTCGGCAACATAGAACCCGAAGGAATACGGAAAGGTTCAACGATAAAAGAGCGCAAAATAAACACAAAGAGAATCACCGGGAAAAAGCCTGCGGTGTACTCCAACCATTTCGGTTGCGAACTTAACCGTTGATAAAGGCTTTGGCACCCACCGATCACGGCAATGTCACCTCTGTCAATGGCGGCACGATTGAGTTCTTCAAACCGATGAAGTTCAGTTTTGGCTACAGCGTTACGCTTCGGCGCCCAAAGAAACTTATCCAGACACCACAAGATGCCGGTGATTACGGTCAAGAGCAATAAAATAAGCGAAAAATTCATGACTGCACCACTGCTCGGTTATTTGTCATCGACTTGCAAAATGGCCAAGAACGCTTCCTGCGGAATTTCCACAGTACCGACTTGTTTCATGCGCTTCTTACCGGCTTTTTGCTTTTCCAAAAGCTTGCGCTTACGCGTAATGTCGCCGCCGTAGCACTTCGCCAACACATTCTTGCGTAATGCTTTAACGTTTTCACGCGCAATGATGTTGGCTCCAATTGCTGCTTGAATAGCCACATCGTACATTTGACGCGGAATCAAAGAACGAAGACGAGTGACGATTTCGCGACCACGAGCCACCGAATTCGCACGGTGAATAATGGAAGACAGGGCATCAACGCGATCGCCGTTAATGAGCATATCGACCTTAACCACGTCAGCTGCGCGATATTCCTTGAACTCATAGTCCATCGAAGCGTAACCTCGCGTAAGCGACTTCAAGCGATCAAAGAAGTCGAGCACAATTTCAGCCAACGGCAATTCATAGGTCAAGTGCACTTGACGACCATGGTAGGCCAAGTTCGTTTGCACGCCGCGCTTTTCATTACAAAGCTTCATCACGGCGCCGACATAATCACCGGGCACAAAAATGGTCACCGTATCAATCGGTTCACGAATTTCTGCAATCTTGTCAGGCGACGGAAGCTTCGAAGGGTTTTCCACTTGAATGACCTCGCCGTCGGTCTTGAGCACTTCATAAACAACGGAAGGCGCCGTTGTGATGAGGTCCATGTCGAACTCACGCTCCAATCGCTCCTGCACGATATCCATGTGCAAAAGACCCAGAAAACCTGCGCGGAAACCGAAACCCAAGGCCTGAGAGACTTCGGGTTCAAATTGAAGAGCTGCGTCATTGAGTTGCAGTTTCGTCAATGCATCACGAAGTGCTTCGTACTGATTGGCTTCAACGGGGTAAAGACCGGCAAACACTTGGGGCTTGACTTGCTTGAAGCCCGGCAAGGGCGAGGCGGCCATCTTATTGGACAATGTAATCGTATCGCCGACCTTGGCATCACGAAGTTCTTTCACACCGGCAATGACAAAGCCCACTTCACCAGCGGTTAATTTGTCGCATTGGGTGGATTTCGGCGTAAATTTACCGACTTGCTCCACAAGGTGCGTTGCACCGGTGGCCATCAGGTAAATCTTGTCTTTGGGTTTGATCGTTCCATTGACCACTCGCACAAGCATGACCACACCGACGTAGTTATCAAACCAACTGTCGATAATCAGTGCTTGAAGAGGCTCTTCAACCTTGCCTTTGGGTGGCGGCACATCGCGCACGATGCGCTCGAGAATCTCGTCAACCCCCATACCGGTCTTGGCCGAACAGGGCACAGCATCCGTAGCATCAATGCCAATGACGTCCTCAATTTCTTCTTTAGCGCCGTCAGGATTGGCAGAGTTTAAGTCCATCTTGTTTAAAACAGGAATAACTTCAACCCCTAAATCAATGGCGGTATAGCAGTTAGCAACCGTTTGCGCTTCAACACCTTGAGTTGCGTCAACGACAAGCAAAGCCCCTTCACAGGCTGACAAAGAACGAGAGACTTCGTAGGAGAAGTCAACGTGCCCCGGAGTGTCAATCAGATTGAGCTCATAGACTTGACCGTCCTGAGCTTTGTATTTCAAAGCGGCAGTTTGTGCCTTAATCGTGATCCCACGCTCTTTTTCCAAGTCCATGGAGTCGAGCACCTGAGCTTGCATTTCTCGATCTGATAAGCCGCCGCAACGCTGAATTAAACGGTCAGCAAGTGTCGATTTCCCATGGTCAATGTGAGCAATAATGGAGAAATTACGAATGTTATTCATCTTGTCCCAAAAAAGAATTCCATCAAAAAATTCTTTCGGAGCAATGGGAAAACCGGCTGCTGAAATAACTGCCTTTCCCTTTATTCCGAAACGCTAGTCATTGTATCATGCCGACCTACTGAAAATGCTTGAAAAAACTGAATTTTTCAAGCGTTAACAAACACTTTTCTGAAAGTGTTCAAAAGACCTAAGGAAAGTAAAAAATCCGCCCCGATTTCGTTCGAAGCGGACCTGCTGATAATGCTTTCGTATGAGAGCATTAAAGTTGCACGACCTCAATGCCGGCTTTTTTCAAGAAGTTAATCCCCGTATCGTCTCGGTAGAGCTCATGATAGAAAACGTGTTCAATGCCACACTTTTGGATGAGCAAAGAGCAGTGAATGCAGGGACTGTGAGTGATAAAGATTGAGGCGCCTTTACTTGAATAGCCATTAAGAGCAAGCTTAGCAATAGCATTCAGTTCCGCGTGTTGCACTTCGGGGCGAGTGACAAGCTTGCCGTCGACTTCCATTTCACAGCAATTGTCGTAACCAGTCGGCATACCGTTCCACCCGATCGAGATAATCGAGTTATTCTTCACAATGACGCAACCGACCTTCAATCGTGTTGCGTAACTGCGTTGAGCAGCCAACATGGCCACCTGCATATACATCTGATTATCTTTTTGGATATCCATAGAAATTCACCTCAAAATGTGCAAAGCCCGATGAGGCTCGCGGGCGACATCGGGCAAAGCTTCACACGTCTAAAAGCGCTTGTTAGTCATCAACACGCTTGAAGATCAACGAGCCGTTCGTGCCACCGAAACCGAAGGAATTCTTCATGGCGTAGCGAATCTCCATCTTACGGGCTTGATTGGCGCAGTAGTCAAGATCGCACTCGGGGTCTTGCTCAACGATGTTGATCGTCGGGGGCGATACTTGATTCTTGACAGCCAAGATCGTAAAGACGGATTCTACACCGCCTGCGCCACCTAAAAGGTGACCGGTCATCGACTTCGTTGAATTCACAACCAATCCCTTGACGGCATCACCGAAGGCTTCTTTAATGGCCTTCGTTTCGTTAATGTCACCCACGCTAGTGGATGTGCCGTGAGCGTTCAAATAGGTGATATCCGAAGGCGTAATACCGGCTTGTTTCATGGCCGATTCCATGCAACGGCGCGGGCCATCGGAATTGGGCGTTGTGATGTGACCGGCATCGCTCGATAAACCGTAACCGACCAATTCAGCATAAATCTTTGCACCACGAGCAACAGCGTGTTCGTATTCTTCAAGAATTACAACGCCAGCCCCTTCACCCATCACGAAACCGTCACGATCTTTGTCAAACGGGCGAGAGGCATGTTCGGGATCATCATTGCGACGGCTCAAAGCGTGCATGTTGTCAAAGCCTGCGACACCCACCGGGCAAATGGAAGCGTCGGCACCACCCGCGACCATCACATCAGCGTCACCGCGGCGAATAATCCAACTGGCTTCGCCGATCGAGTGCAGACCGGTCGTGCAGGCCGTCACGTGCGCAATGTTGGGGCCCTTAAAGCCCAACATGATCGACAATTGACCGGAGATCATGTTGATGATCGAGCCCGGAATCATGAAAGGCGAAACGCGACGAGCGCCACGCTCCATGAGAGCATTTTGGTTGTCGCAGATCATACCTAAGCCACCGATCCCGGAGCCTACGGCACAACCGAAGCGCGTCAAATCTTCTTTTTCGAAATCAAATCCGGCATCACGCACGGCCTGAAGGCTTGCAGCAACACCGTAGTGCACGAAGCGGTCAAAACGACGAGCTTCTTTAGCAGGCAAATAGTCTTCAACTTTAAAATCTTTCACTTCAGCGGCAATCTTGCAGCCCGAATTCGAAGCATCGAAATGCGTGATCGGACCTACACCATTCTTACCGGCCAAAGCATTTTCCCAACTCGTTTGCACATCATTGCCGATCGGGCTCACCATACCGAGACCCGTCACTACAACACGGCGCATGTCAGCACTCCCTTTACAGATTTTTTGCTCATGAAAAACCCCACCCGACTCTGACCGTAACCGGCGACTCAGGCGGGGCGCAACCATCACTGAGGATGGCAGATATTACTTAGCGTTGGCTTGGATGTAGTCAATAGCTTGTTGAACCGTGCGCAACTTTTCTTGTTGATCATCGGGGATTTCAACCTTGAAAGCATCTTCCAAAGCCATAACCAATTCGACCGTATCCAAAGAATCGGCGCCGAGGTCTTCGATGAAAGCAGACTCGTTCTTGATGTCGGCTTCATTGATGCTCAATTGTTCGGCGATGACTTTTTTGACACGTTGTTCGATGTCGTTCATTTGTTTAATTCTCCTTGAAGATCAATAAAAATTCTTTTCCGAGCGGCACTATCTTCACTGGCGCCGCTACAGTAGATATTGACGTATTTTATCAGACGGTTTGTCAAAGTAGCGTGCGTAAAATCAGCCTTTTGAGCCTTATACCATATACATGCCACCGTTTACGTGCAACGTAACGCCCGTAATATAGGACGCGGCGGGAGATGCAAGAAATACCACGCTAGCGGCAATATCATCCGTTTGACCGAGACGGCCCAACGGAATCTGCGCTTTGAGCGCGGCTTGATGGTCTTCAGGCAGCTCACGCGTCATATCCGTTTCAATAAAACCGGGGGCCACGGCATTGACCGTAATGTTGCGGCTGGCAAGCTCACGAGCCAAGGCGCGCGTCAAACCGGCAACACCGGCCTTAGCGGCTGCGTAGTTGGCTTGACCGGCATTGCCCATCGAACCCACCACACTGACAATATTAATAATGCGGCCGAAGCGAGCCTTCATCATCGAGCGCATCACGATACGGCTCAAACGGAAAGCAGGCGTTAAATTCGTATCGATGACTTCTTGCCATTGCTCGTCTTTCATACGCATGGCCAAACCGTCACGCGTGATACCGGCGTTATTGACTAACACACTGATGCCACCGAATTTAGCAGCCGCGTCAGCCAATACCTTTTCACTTTGTTCGGCATCGGTCACGTTAAGCACAACGCCTTCACCCTTGCCGCCCAATTGAGCGATTTTTTGCGTAATGCGTTCTGCACCCGATTCGCTCGTAGCCGTACCAATGACAACGGCTCCAGCATTCAAGCAGGCTTCTAAAATGCCGGCACCGATACCGCGCGAAGCACCGGTAACAAATACCACTTGACCGGCTAATGCGTCAGCGGAAAATACTTGAGTCATGACGAGTTATTCCTTCAGAAAAATTCGATTAAGCAGCTTTGAGTTCTTCAAGAACGCTCTCAAGCGTTTCTTGAGAATTAATATTCTTGACTACGATCGAGGCATCAATGCGTTTGACAAGACCGGCCAACACTCGGCCCGGACCACACTCAACGATGTGGGTCACGCCCATTGCCTTCATCGCTTCAATCGTTTTCACCCATTGCACGGCGCCGGCTGCTTGTGCGGCCAACGCGTCAATGATGTCTTCGGTTTGATGATGGACCGTAACGTCGACATTGGCAATAACGTCGACGGCGGGAGCCTTCATCGGGGTTTCTTGCAACTTGGCTTTCAATGCAACGCTTGCAGGTTTCATCATTGAAGAGTGAAACGGTGCGGAAACAGCGAGCATAAGAGCACGCTTTGCGCCCTTGTCTTTAGCAATCGTGCAAGCCTTTTCCACGGCAGCCTTTTCACCGGCAATGACCACTTGACCGGGAGAATTAAAATTCACGGCTTCAACGATGCCGCAGCAAGCGGCTTCTTGGCAGACTTCTGCCACAAGCTCATCGGTCAAACCGATAATGGCAGCCATACCGCCCACACCGACAGGGACTGCTTCTTGCATGCATTGAGCACGGAATCGCACGAGACGCACGGCATCTTCGAGCTCAAAGACGCCTGCCGCGGTAAGCGCAGAATATTCGCCCAAACTGTGACCGGCCATAACGTCAGGCACCATGCCACCGGCGGCAATCCAGGCGTTATAGAAAGCAACGCTACAGGCTAACATCGCAGGTTGCGTGTTGACCGTTAAATTCAACTCTTCGGCAGGACCTGCGACAATCAATCCCGTTAACGATTCACCCAAAGCGGCATCCGCACGCTTCATCGTATCGGCAACCGCTGCGTTACCCTCAAATGCGGCCAACATGCCGACCGTTTGACTACCCTGACCGGGGAAAACAAAAGCTAATTTCATAATTACTACTCACGCAAACCGGAAAGCGAGAGCTTACTGGTTGCATTGGGTTAAAAAATTATTCTGCGCTATCTTCTTGCTCGCGCGTCCACTTCACAAGCACGCTACCCCACGCCATACCGGCGCCGACGGCTTGCATCAGAACCACGTCACCCTTTTTCATTCTGGCGTGACGCGCAGCGTTATCCAACGCCAAGGGCACCGACGCTGCCGAAGTGTTACCGTGACGGTTCACCGTCACCACCATCTTCGAGTCATCAATGCCGATTTTTTGCGCAACTTTTTGCATGATACGGAGATTCGCTTGGTGTGGAACGTACAAATTTATATCGTTAACACCTAGATGAGCGGCCTCAAGCACTGCTTGAGCACTTTCAGCCATGCTGGAGACTGCCATGCGGAAAACTTGTTGGCCATCCATGCGCACGTAAGGTTCACCAAAGACTTCGCCGCCTGAAATATAGCCCGTGCAACCCAAAACGTTTTCATCGAGTGTGCCGTCAGCGGACAAAGATGCCGAGAGAATACCGGGCTCGTCAGAAGCCCCCAACACCACGGCTCCAGCTCCGTCACCAAACAAAACGCATGTTGAACGGTCATCCCAATCAACAATGCGACTCATCACATCTGCGCCCACAACCAGTGCCTTTTTATAAACACCGGTACGAATTAAAGCGTCAGCGTTTGTCAACGCGTAGATAAAGCCTGCACAAACGGCTTGTAAATCAAAAGCACCGCCCTTTTTGCAACCAAGTTGCTTTTGCAACTGGCATGCCGTACTCGGAAACACCATATCGGGCGTAGTGGTCGCCACAATAATGAGATCGATTTCCTCAGGAGATACACCGGCATCCCAAAGTGCGGATTGAGAGGCTCTCAGTGCCAACTGCGTCGTCGTCAAACCACGTTCGGCCAAAAAGCGCTTTTCAATCCCCGTGCGAGTTCTGATCCATTCGTCGCTCGTTTCAATTCCACGAAGGGCAAGCTCATCGGCTAATTGATTATTAGTGGTCGCGCGCTCGGGCAAAGCGGAGCCCGTGCCAAGAATCTGTGAGTAAATTTGAGGCATAACAAAAGCCTTTCTTCGAAGATTTGCAATGCCTGTAATTGTAAACGGGAAGATGAGTCAATACCGTTAGAAAGTATTTCCAAGACGCTAATGCATTTTGCCGACTTCAAATGTTTATCGACAAAAAAAGAGACCCGAAAATCGAGTCTCCCTTTTCTTTTGCGATCTACCTGTAGCTTATCGCGCTTATCCTGTCCTTTTTTTGGTCTCCCACCGCAACGTGTTGCACATTGGCTGTGGGGTTTAGGCGTTGCCGGCGAAGGCGAAAATCAAAGACAGTCAGCAGGCCCAGCTACACAAAGCGCGTAATTATTCGCCCTTGACGTCGATCACTTTCTTACCACGGTAAAAGCCGTTCGGGCTGATGTGGTGGCGCAAGTGAACTTCACCGGTCTTCGGTTCAACAGCCGTAGCCGGGTTCGTCAAGAAATCATGGGCACGGTGGTTGCCGCGCTTGTTGGTCGATTTTTTATTTTGTTGGACTGCCATAGCAATACCCCACTATTAGAAAAGACGTGATTGTACCCTAGATATTCGGATTTTTCCAATAAAAATATCTAGAGCTTGAAAAAAGTCTCGGGATTTTATCAGCATTCTTGCTTTTTTGCCAACATTTCTCTCAAATTGGCAAAGGGATTCGGCTTTTCTTCTTGCTCGTAGTCATCAGACTGTACTTCGGTGATTCCCTCAGGCGAGTCACAATCATCATGTTTGGGAAAAGCCGGCAACGTTAAAATCACTTCTTCTTGCACCCAATCGGCAATGCTCAAATGATCGGAGCCTACCGTGACTTCCCACTCATCGTCTTCATCAACGGGCAATCGATCCGCATCGGCTTCTGTGGCAGCAAACAAAAACGGGACTTCGTTATCAATGTCCACTTGATAGGGTTGCATGCAACGCACGCAACGCATAAAAAGCGTCCCCTTCACGGCCAAAAGCGCCGCAGGAAGCCCCTTGGCTCCCTCAATGCCCGTGATTTCAACTTCGAGCTCTGTGGCAAGATCGGGCTCGTGCAAAAATTCACACAACTCAGGCATCTGCGCAAGCGCAATCTTTGTGTTAATCTTTTGTCGATTTTTCGCAACTGAGTAAATGTCTACGGTCGTACCGGTGAATTTATCAGACATTGCGCTCCCCTTTTTTGAATTGGTTTTAATGCCGTTATGTTACAGAAGAAGTTAATTCTTGGCTCAAGCTCCGTTTACCGCAAAGAGTTGCTGGAGCGTTTGGGGCTAACGTTTTCCTGCGTCAGTGCCGATATTGATGAGACTCGTCACGAGGGAGAGTCTGCTCGAGATCTTTGCGTTCGATTGGCACGAGAAAAGGCTCTTAAAGTCAGAGAAAGTCACCCCGATGCCGTCATTATCGGCAGTGATCAAGTTGCCGTGTTGGGCGAGACCATTTTGGGCAAACCCCACACCCATGAACGTGCTGTCCAACAAGTTCAAGCTATGCAAGGTCAAACGGTTGAATTTTTAACGGCAGTTTGCGTTTTAGACGAAAAAGGCCAAGCGTTTGAAGCAATTGTGCCTACCACCGTTGTCATGAAAACACTTAAGCCCGAAACGATTAAGGCTTACCTTCGCCGCGAAGAGCCTTATAACTGTGCTGGCAGCGCCAAAATCGAACGCTTAGGGATTGCTTTAATGAAAGAGGTACGCTCGACTGACCCCACAGCCCTTATCGGACTTCCTCTCATTGAAACAGTTAACTGCCTTGTTCGAGCCGGTGTAGAAGTGCTCCCTGGCTTGGGTACCGAATAATATGGCCACTCTTTATTTATTACCGAATCGCATTGCCGATCGACCGGTCGAAGAAACTATTCCGACAAAAACGCTTGACGTGCTACGCTCGACTCGATACTTTTTAGCCGAAAACGCTAAAAGTGCAAGAGCGTACTTAAAGGCTGCAGGTCATCCGTTACCGATCGCTGAACTTCATATTGAAGAGATCGGTCATCGACCTGACGTTCAGAAGATTAACAGTTGGCTCGCCCCTCTTTCAGAGAATCATGATGTGGCCATTGTCAGCGAATCCGGTTGCCCCGGCATTGCCGACCCAGGCGCTGACATTGTCGCTGTGGCGCAGGCCAGAGGACTCACCGTTAAACCACTGACGGGTCCAAGCTCCGTTTTCTTAGCCCTGATGGCCAGCGGCTTAGATGGACAACATTTCAGATTCTTAGGTTACTTACCGATTAAAGAGCCCGAGCGCTCTGAGGCGCTTTTGGCGGCCGAACGCCAAAGTGCACGAGGCGAAACCCAGATTTTTATTGAAACCCCCTACCGCAACACGACTTTTTTGGAGTTTTTAACTCAAACCCTTCGTAACGATACGCGGATTACGGTTGCTCAAGATTTAACAGGGGATGCTGAATTTGTTAGAACGCGAAGTGCTCAAGACTGGCGAAAAGATCTTCCGACATTAGCCAAAATGCCCACGATCTTTTGCATTTTGGCTCAAAGCCGCAAAGCGACGACAAAAGACACTAAACCGTCATTTAAGCACTTTAAGGGTAAAAAAGAAGGCAGTTTCTGGCGACAAGCCTAATCGAAATCGAAATAAAAAAATCCGTCGTGCTCGGATTGCATAACTCCCAGAGCACGACGGGTCACTCATTAAAGCAGTTCATCAACGCCAATAGCGGCAGCTAATTGCGGCACATCATCAACAACGGGCACTTTCCACTTCATAAGTTCGCTCTTGGGAAATGCCCCATAGCTTACGGCCACCGATGCACAACCGGCATTCTTAGCAAGCCACAAATCGTGCTCCGTGTCGCCAATCATCACCATTTGCGATAAAGGCACGTCACACTCTTGGCTTAACATCTCAAGCATCAAGGGGTTGGGTTTACCGGCACTTTCATCGGCCGTGACACTGGCCTCAAACAGCTCGCCGACACCGGTCTGAGCAAAAACACGATTAAGTCCCTTACGACTTTTCCCGGTTGCCACCGCCATGCGAAGCCCTGCGGCCTTCATCTTTCTCAACATGTTCTCGAGCCCGGGAAAAATCCCGATCTCTTTTTCTTTCACGAGATAGTACTCGCGATAAGCCTCTTCAAACTGATCGTAGTGATCAAATCGGAAACTGGGCTCAATGGTCAAAATAGCGCTTCGCCAATCAAGTCCAATTACACTACGGGCCACTTTCATGCCCGGATCTTTATAGCCCAAAGCCATAAAAGCATGACAGATACCGGCCGCGATCGGCTCAGTCGTATCCATCACGGTCCCGTCCCAGTCAAATACAAAAAGATCATATTTGGGCACTAACATGCATCACTTCCTTTCTTATTTTTCAATTGGGCAATCAACTGTGCACATTCCTTCGGTAACGGTGCGGTCACTACCAAAGCCGCTCCTGAGATCGGATGACTAAAACTCAGACGCCAGGCGTGTAAAAACATTCGCTTAAAAGGAATACCGAGCAAACCTTTAGTTACTGCTTTATTAAATTCATAGTCGCCATACTTCTCATCACCGACCAAAGGATGACCACAGTACTGAGCGTGTACTCGAATTTGGTGCGTACGACCCGTCTTTAAATCAACATTTAAATAAGAGACCGTTTTAAACCGATCAAGTAACTCAAAAATTGTATGGCTGGGCAGGCCCTTGTCCATATCTACACAAACTCGACGCTCCCCGCTTGCGGTCACATACTTATGAAGAGGCACTTTAACGTGTTGACGATCATTAACCCAATCGCCCATCACTAAAGTTTTATAGGACTTATGAACTTTCCCGTCTCGCATCATTTCATGAAGGCGGACAAGAGCCTTACGAGATTTGGCAATGATCATAACTCCACTCGTATCTCTGTCTAATCGGTGAGCGAGTTCCAAAAAGGGTTGATTAGGTCGCGCGGCACGCAATCGTTCAATTAAGCCAAATGCCACACCGGATCCACCGTGCGCGGCCAGTCCAGCCGGTTTATCAACAATTAACAAATGCTCATCTTCAAAAAGCACCGGTAAGTCATCGGCAGCAATCGGAGCGGCTTGCTTTTTTTCTTCCATGCCGACACGAATGGGCGGCACCCGAAGCTCATCGCCTAACTCCAGACGAGTGTCGGCTGAGGCACGCTTTTTATTAATACGTACTTCACCGGCCCTGACAATACGATAAATGTGACTCTTCGGCACCCCTTTAGCGATACGCATAAGGAAATTATCGAGCCTTTGGCCTTCGGCATCGACTCCGATTTTCACCCATACGACAGCATCCGTTCTAGCTTTAGCAACGGCAGAGTCAACAAAATTCGGAGTTTTTACTGTCAAAGTTGTCATCTTGAATATATAATGTGGAGCGTACTGGGGAAAGGCGCCAAATATTGTTGGCAGGATTTCCTCAAAGCTTGAAAATCAACATGTGCATTGTAGCCATGTTTTGATCGAAATTTTTGACTGCACGTTAAATTTGACGCTGGCAGTCGCGGCTCCTGACAAGCGCTGCCTTCTCAGGGCTTTTGTGTTGTGTGCAAGAAGGGTTAAGAAGAATTCCCGCTATGACTTGTGAACACAACGAGGCTAAGATTGCGATTGGACGCTCTTTGCCCAACGGCAGCAAACGGTATTAACAATTTGACTACTGCCTTGCTGATGCTCATCGCTCGCAACCAGTAGCGTGTGCCGCCATAATGAAATCCGTGGTCGGTAGGTCCCACCGGGACGGTCGCCAATGTCGACTGATCAGACTTACCTATTGAACGTTAATGTTTTAGACCCATGTGAGGGATTGAGCTCATAGATGCAAAGCCGCTGTTAGGTGCTTTGAATTCGTTCGTTTCGTTGCTCTCCCTACCGCCGACAGATCGATAGTGCGTCCGGCGACACATGACTAATGTTTTGTTTTTACAATGGATTTTCGCCTGAGCATTTGCGAAATAACCTTAAAGACAGTTTGAAAAATCGACTAAGATCTGAGGCTTTTGACGCCAAGGTCTATTCGATGTTGCGACAATAGGTGCGCGAAGACCGGATTTCATTTGTAACGGCACCCCAAAATCGGCACGACTGAATGTACACGTTCGGTTATGCCCCGGAGAGTGCTTAAAATGAAGCGAATGCTATTTAACGCCACGCATGCCGAAGAGACACGCGTCGGCATTGTCGATGGGCAAAAACTCATCGATATTGATATCGAGACCGCAGGTCGCGAGCAACGTAAATCTAATATCTACAAGGGTATCGTCACCCGAATTGAACCGAGCCTTGAAGCTTGTTTCGTCAACTACGGCGAAGACCGCCACGGCTTTCTTCCCTTTAAAGAAATCTCCCGCGCTTATTTCAAAGAAGGCGTTGATGTTCGCAGTGCCACGATTCGCGATGCGATTGTCGAAGGCCAAGAACTCATCGTTCAAATTGAAAAAGAAGAACGCGGTAACAAGGGTGCTGCACTGACGACTTTCATTTCGTTAGCGGGCCGTTATCTGGTTTTGATGCCGAACAATCCGCGCGGCGGTGGTGTATCGCGTCGCATCGAAGGCGAAGAACGTCAAGAGTTGCGCGAAACCATGGATCAGTTGAAGTTGCCCTCCGGCATGAGCATCATTGCCCGCACGGCCGGTATCGGACGCACTGTTGAAGAACTTCAATGGGACTTAAACTACCTCTTGAAGCTCTGGGAAGCCATCTCCGAAGCCGCAACGCCTCAATTTGAGTTGCCAGTTGTTCAAAACAATCGTCAAACGATCAAGTACGTGACCGAATCCACAGGACCTCGTGGTGAAGCATTGAAACGCGCCAACCCGGCACCGTTTTTGATTGTTGAAGAAAGCAATCTCGTTATCCGTGCTATTCGTGATTACTTCCACCCGGAAATCGGCGAAATCTTAGTCGATACCGACGAGATTTATGATCAAGCCCGTCAGTTCATGGCCCACGTCATGCCTGACATGGTGGGTCGTGTAAAGCGTTACCGTGAAGCCACTCCGCTTTTCTCACGCTTTCAAATTGAGCACCAAATCGAAACCGCCTATTCACGCACCGTGCCTTTGCCCTTGGGCGGCGCCATTGTGATCGACCACACCGAAGCTCTTGTGGCCGTTGACGTGAACTCGGCTCGTGCAACCCGTGGCTCTGACATTGAAGAGACGGCTTTCAGAACAAACTGCGAAGCTGCCGATGAAGTTGCCCGTCAAATGCGTCTGCGCGACCTCGGTGGTTTGATCGTGATCGACTTTATCGATATGAACGATCCGAAGAATCAACGTGCGGTTGAGCAACGTTTGAAAGATGCCTTAAAGTACGACCGTGCACGCGTGCAAATGGCTAAAATCAGCCGTTTCGGCTTGATGGAATTGTCCCGTCAACGTCTGCGCCCTGCCTTGGCTGAAGGCAATCACATTACCTGCCCGCGCTGCAACGGCGTCGGCGTTATCCGTGACACTGAAAGCTGCGCGCTTCAAATCTTGCGAATCCTCGAAGAAGAAGCTATGAAGGAAGGCACGGGAGCCGTCCATGCACAAGTACCTGTGGATGTTGCAAGCTTCCTTTTAAACGAAAAGCGCCGCGACATCGCCAAGATCGAACAACGTCACCGCTTGCCCGTCGTGTTGATTCCCAATACGTTCTTGGAAACGCCGCACTATCACATCGAACGCTTGCGCTACGATGACGAACGCTTGGACGATGAAATCGCCAGCTACAAACGCGCCGAAGAGATTAAGCCTGAAGAATCGGCCGATCCCTATCGCGTGAAAAAGACTGAAGAAAAGCCTACTACGAAGCGCCAAGAGCCCGTCATCCGTAACTTCATGCCTGAAGTTGCCCCTGAGCATAACGAGGCAGACCGTCTCCTAAACAAGAAAGCAGAGAAAAAAGCCGCTCGTGAAGAAGCTGCTAAGCGCGCTCAAGAGGCTGCTCAACCGAGCCTGATTACGCGTTTGATCAATTTCCTTTTTGGCAAAAAAGAAGAAAACTTAAAGGCTGAGACCGAAGACAAAAAGACTCGCAACAACGATCGTCGTCGCCGCAATCCGCGTGATCGTCGTGAAAAAGACACGACCCGCCGTAGCCGTCGCGACCGTCGCACAACGGACAAAGACGAAGTAAAGACCGAGAAGACAGCTGATGAGTCGACAGTTGCTGATAAGTCCTCTCAAGCAGAAGCTCCTGTGCGTGAATCTCGTGCGAAGGATACTCAACCGAACCGCCGTCGTTCTCGTCGTCGTCCGAAAAATGAAGAAAACATGGAGCTCTTGCCCGCACCTGAAACTAAGGTTGCGTTGCCCAAGCCCCAAGCCGAAACTGCTGAAGTAGCAGCACCGCAAGTCGCTGAAAGCAAACAAGACAAGGTTGAAGCTCCTGTGGTTGAACAAAAACCCGTGGAAACGGCTGCTGTTGAAAGCGTCGCAACTGAAGTGAAGTCTGACGATGACTTTAACTTTGCCACGGATGCAATCGGCGATATCCCGGCCGTTGCTGTGCAGGAGCCCGCTCCTGTTGCTCAACCCGAAGCGACCGAACGTCGCACTCGTCGTCGCCGCAAGCCGCTTGATCCCGGTGAAAACCTTCGTTTCAGCCGCATTCCGCCGGAAATTGAGGCCGAAGAAATGAACCGCCCGCCCGTGTTCTTGCGCGATGAAATGGAACAAGCAACAAGCACTGTTGCAGTGGAAGCTTTCACGCAAGCCGTTCCGACCGAACACGTCAATGTAGAAAGTCGGATCAGTAACGTGAAGCGTGAGCCCACGGCTCGCCGTCCGAAGGCTCAAGAACCTGCTCAAGAAACGTTAACTGAGACGACCGTTGAAACGCCTGTTGAAGTCGTTACCGTTACAACCGCTACGGCTGACGTTGCCGAAGTCAAACAGGACGAAGCAGTTGTAACCACAGCTGAAGTCGCCGTTGAAGAAACTGTGGAAACGGTTACGGAAGTTGCTGACACGACCGCTCCGGTTGAGCAAGTTGTGACAGAAACAGCTGCTGAACCCCAAGCTGAAGTCTCTGAAGATGCACTGACTCGCTTGACGGCTGGACTTACAGAAGCTTTAGCCGAAAAAGGCCTTGAAGTCGTTCACACGCGAGCAGAGCTCGTTGAACCGCTTGAATACAAACCCGTCATCTACCCGGGCCGTCCTCGCAAGGAACTGCCGCCCTTGGATGACAAACCGTTAATTCAAGTTCACACAACTAAACTCGACTAACTTCCTACATATCGCTCGGACGGGCTAAATGCCCGTCCGAGTCATCCTCTCGAAGGCAACGAATGAACCAAAATCAAGAGCTTTACGCTGAGATCATTGAACGCATTGAAAAGATGGAGCGCAACGAGATCAAGCCTGACTCCGTTGAGTGCCAAAAGCTCTTTTTTATGCTTCAGACATTGGTGAGCTCAAACACTCATGACGTTGCCGGCTTAGTTGCGCAAAAGCTCGAAGATAACGGTCACGATCCGAGTACTGTCGCACGATGGCATTTTTTCATCGAAACATTTTCCGGTCACGTCACGTTAGGCAATCGCCGCTACACGTTGCTGATCATTCCGGTAATGGCCGCCAGTGCCTATGGACTCCCGTTTGGTGCGATTCCTGAGGATGTCCTGAAAGTCATTGATCACAATCTTCGAGTGTTAATGCCCAACACGGTCGATCTTTGTATCAATCCGTATTTCTTAACCCCTGAAGCGTTTGATTATTCCGGTTTTGAGCTCAATCAGAAGATTTCGGAATGGGCTCTAGGAATGCAAAACGGACGCACGTGTTTTATTGAGTCTAATGAAACGCATGAAGAAGCCAATGAGCTTGTTGCCGACATTCGCTTAATTGCAGCGATTATTGCCGAACCCGTCACAAAGCCGCTTCTTCATCTCAACAATTACAAGAGACTGAGCGAAGAACTGTTAAAGGCTCTTCAAAAGCATTTCATTGCCACACGTTTTGAGTTCCCCTTTGCGCTCTCAGAGCAGATGTTGCAATACTTAAAAGAAATCAAGCCGCAAGAATTTTATATGCAGGACTTATTCCTGACCCCGATTGCAGCTCTGACAGAAGCTGGAAAGGCTTTCCGCCACGTTGCGCTTCGCGAAGCGTTGATGAACCTGAAACAGACTTACGAACTCACCAGTGAGAAATTACAAGCAACTGTTGGTGCTTTCTACGAAAACGTGCAAATGGGTGTGATGGGATTGGCGGAGTTTCGAGTAGGCTTTGGTCTACCGGATAAGCCCGAACAAATTGTTCAAGGCATTGCTTGGCCTGTTTTTAATGAGCCGGCGGAAATTGCCTTCGACACATTGACTAAAAGCCTGCGATACCACGGTTTCGTAGAGGGTCAAAACGCTACGGTGTTGCAAGGTGAATCGTTCTTTATGGATGAGGAAGACGAAGAGGTGCTCTATCCCAATGCAACCGGCATGCTCTGTGAGCCTAGTGAACCCGAGATCGAATCAGCAATGGACACGGGTCGCACGCCAAGTAATTTTATTTTGAATTGATTTCTAGTTACCAAAACTCGATGCAGAGTTGGTCAGTTGAAGGCTTTGTATTACTTCCATTTTCTACGTTAATGAAGTGTTTAATAACCATTATTGCAATGGTTATGAAGCTTTTCTTACCAAAGGATCTTGGGGAAAATTGTGTAGGAAATAGAAATAAAAGAACGTTAGGGGAGTTTCCTTTGTCCCTTAGTTAAAAAAGGGCCTTCATCAGTCACTCCCCTATTTCTTATCAGACTTAACGTTGGAAGACGAACTTGCCGCCCACCATCGTAGCATCCACCTTCACGGTCAGAATCTCATCGGGATCAATCGTGAAGATATCGCGACTTAGCACCACCAAGTCAGCATAGTAGCCCTTAAAGAGACGTCCTTTCACGTTTTCTTCAAAGGAAACGTAGGCGCTTTCAGCCGTATAAGCATCCACGGCATCGTAGATATCAACGCATTCTTCGGTATGGAATCCGGGACGATCCACACCGTCAAGCGTCTTACGCGTGACTGCACAGAAGAGATTATCAATCGGGTTCATATCCTCAATGGGACTATCCGTGCCGTAGCTCGTATGAACACCCAAGTCCTTTAACGTGCGGAAAGCATAGCTCGTGGCCGCCAATTCTTTGCCGACTCGGTCTTCAACAATCTTCGTGTCATAGTGCAAGAAGATCGGTTGAACAAGAGCCAAAATGTCGTTTTTCTTGAAGCGTTCCAATAACGGATAATCCGTGATTTGCACGTGGATAATGCCTAAGCGCAAAGGATTTTGACCATTGTGGCAGAACTTGTCGTAGCAATTGAGAACATTTTCTACGGCAGCATCACCGATAGCATGAATCACTGCACCACAATTACGCTCCACGGCCATTCCGACCAGCGTATCGAGCTCTTCTTCGGTCAAAGTAGCAATGCCTTGTGTACTCGGATCATCCGCATAAGGCTGACGCATCAAAGCCGTACGCGCACCGAGCGAGCCGTCAACGAAAAGCTTCAACGGTCCGATACGGTTATAAGCATCACCCTGCCCCATCCGATAGCCCTTATCGAAGAAAGCTTGCAAATCATTCTTATTCATAAAGGCAAATTGGTGATAGGCACGAATCGAGCGATCTTCGCCTAAGACTTCTTCAAAGGCTTGAAGCGTTGTTGCCCAATCCTTATTGCGAATATCGGTCGTTTGCACAGAGGTCACGCCGGTTTCGTTAGCATGGCGAATCGCCGTACGAAGTAAACGCTTCTTGAGCTCTAGGCTCTTTTCAGCCAAAAGTACGCGAACTTGAGCACGAGCATTTTCACGGAAAACCCCCGTCAATTCACCGTTTTCAATGTCAATGGCGCCACCGGGATTAGGAGCCGTGTCAACAGTGATACCTGCCATCTCGAGCGCCTTCGTGTTACAGGTCAAGATATGACCACAGGCTCGATCAAAGATGATCGGATGCTCGGTGGAAATCTTGTCCAAATCGTGACGCGTCAAGAGTCGATGCTCATCGGTGAAGTAGTCCTGATTCCAACCCATACCGTGAACCACTTCACCGGCAGCGGGATGATTTTCTTCAATGTAGCGACGACCACGAGCAATCACTTCGGCGATTGTTGTCACGCCCAAAAGCTTCACGGAAGATAAAAACACACCTGTATTGAATAGATGTTGGTGCGAGTCGTTAAAGCCCGGCACAATGGTGCGACCTTGCGCATCATAAAGTTCAGGCTCAAGCCCTTGAGCGGCTGCACGCACCTCTTCTTCGGTACCTACGGCGGCAATCAATCCGTCATCACCGACTAAAAGAGCTTGAGCGAAACGTTCACGTTCGAGATAAATCTTGGCGTTATGAATTAATGTCGACATGATTAAAACCTCAGTTATTGTTGAGCATCGTTACTGTTTTGTTGAGCTTGAACGGCATCATGAGACTTACGGAAGAAGATTTCATAGATAACCAAGCCCAAGAGCGGGACGATCACGCCGAGTAACACGGTAATCGGGTCATTGATGATCGTATTGGCGATCAAACCGATCATGATGGCGCAGATCAACAACACCGGAATCGGGTAAAACCAAACCTTGTACGGACGTTCCATGTCAGGATACTTCTTACGAAGAACGATCACACTAAAGAAAGCCATGCCGTGGAAAATCATGCCGCACAGAGCCACGAGGCTTGTCAATTCGCCCAACGTACGCGAAAGAATCAAAACAATGGCCAAGCAGCAAGAAGCTAATTGAGCATTCATCGGGGTCTTGTAGACCGGATGGAGCTTGCCGAAACTCTTAAAGAAGGCGCCGTCACGAGCCATAGCGTAGTACATACGCGGGAATGCCAACACACAACCGTTAAGAGAATTGAAGATGGCAAGTACCATGGCTACACCGACGATCACAAGACCGGCAGAACCGAAGAGCGAATTGGCAGCTTCAGTACCCAAGTAGTAGTTGCCGGAATTGACCATCTCGACAATCTTGTCATAGGGCACGACGCGGAAAATCGAGTAGTTAAAGAGAACATAGAGCACCATCACGCCGGTGATTGCCAAAATCAAAGCTAACGGAATGTTGCGGCGCGGGTTCTTGATTTCTTCGGCGATGTTGTTCAAATTGGTCCAGCCTTCATAAGCCCACAACGTGGCGATCACGGCAAAACCGATCATGCTCATCAAGGTGCTCCAAGAGGGCATCTCTGCAGGCATGGCGGTCAAATCCGGGCTCTCGGTTCCGAAGAACAAACCGGCAAAAAGGATCAAAAGAATCGGGAACATCTTCAGGATCATGGACCAGCTTTGCAAGCTCGAACCCATACGCACACCGCGAATGTTGATCAACGTTAAGAGCAACACCGTCGAAATAGCGATTACCTTTTGTACCACCGGATCAATCGGGAAGATTGAATTCAGAGCGGCAGCAAAGGCCACAGCCAAGGCAGCGATGGAACCGGGGTTAGACAATGTGAAATTGCCGAAACCACACATAAAGGCGATTCGTTCACCGTAGGCTTCACGCAGGTAAACGTAGTAGCCACCTGCTCTCGGAATCATGGCGCCGAGCTCGGCAAAGCAAATGCCGCTCATCAACGTCACCAAACCACCGATGAGCCAAACGAGAAGAGCAAGACCCAGGCTCATGCCCGAGCGTTCAAGGACGATGGCACCGATGTAGAAAATACCGGAGCCGATCATGATACCTGCTAAAACGGAGATGCCGCCGAAAAGCGTCACTTCACGGCGCATTTCAGTTGATTCACTTTGCAGGCGATTGGCAGCATTAGTTGTCATTATCAGACCTCAAATGTTATCAATGAGTTTTAGGGTAAAAAAAAGTTGCATCCATCGATGCAACGTCCCTATAACTATCCGGTAACGTGGATACACCAGTAGCATTGATGACACCAGTTACAGTGATAATGACAGCTTGCAATCGATAGCTCCTCTGCTTAGGTTTCAAGCAGGAGTCGACGAGATATTCTCCCGGCGCCCAACTGACCTCTTCTACCGAATCGGTCGTTTCGGCAACTTGACCTTTCACACTCTGTCTTCGGGTGTCCCCTCGGAAGCGTTACTCATTCGCGTTGCACCTCTACCAACTTTGGGTTTAATTAAACATCAATAAAAAAATCCTGTAAATAAGTATTTCTGTGTAAAAGAGGGAGCGATTTCCCTAATCGCTCCCTCTTAGATAGTCACTTTTGATTATATAAGCCGAAATTAATTGGCTTGCTTGGTCGTAAAGGTAAAGACTCCGTTTTGCGCATCAACCGTCACGACGTCACCGGGTTTGACTTCGCCGGCAAGCATCTTGCGACTGAGTGCATTTTCAATGTTGTCTTGAATAGCACGCTTTAACGGACGAGCCCCGTAGATCGGATCAAAACCGACCTTGGCGACTTCGGCGACAGCAGCATCTGTCACATCAAGCACCACCTCTTGCGCCGCAACGCGAGAAGCAAGCTTCTTTAATTGGATTTGGGCGATATCTTTAATCACCGCTTCATCCAAAGCATTAAAGACGACGATCTCATCGATACGGTTAACAAATTCCGGGCGGAAATGTGCTCGAACTTGTTGCATCACGGCTGTGCGGATCGTTGACTTATCGGCACCGATCAACTCTTGGATTTCCGACGAACCCAAATTACTCGTCATGATGATGACCGTATTCTTAAAGTCCACCGTGCGGCCCTGCCCGTCTGTCATCCGTCCGTCATCGAGAACCTGCAAGAGGACATTGAAGACATCAGGGTGCGCTTTTTCGACTTCGTCTAACAAGATGACGCTGTAGGGCTTACGGCGCACGGCTTCGGTCAGATACCCGCCTTCTTCATAGCCAACGTATCCCGGAGGCGCACCGATTAAACGAGCCACGGAGTGTTTTTCCATAAATTCGCTCATATCGATACGGATCATGGCGTCTTCCGAGTCAAAGAGAAACTCGGCAAGGGCCTTGGTCAATTCCGTCTTACCCACACCGGTCGGACCTAAGAAAAGGAACGACCCATACGGACGATTCGGATCCGAGAGGCCTGCACGCGAGCGCAGAATCGTTTCTTCAACCGCCTTAATGGCTTCATCTTGGCCAACCACACGGCGACGCAAAGCGTCTCCAATGTGCAGTAACTTTTGACGTTCGCCTTCCATCATCTTTGCGACCGGAATTCCGGTGGCACGGCTGACGACTTCCGCGATTTCCTCCGCTCCAACGCTCGTACGCAAGAGTTTCGGCTTAACGACGTCTTGCTTACTTTCTTCGCGACGCAGCTTTTCTTCAAGCTTCGGTAACACGCCGTATTGCAGCTCGGCTAACTTTTCAAACTCGCCGCGACGACGGTACTCTTCCATTTGATGACGGGTCTTATCGATCTCGTCACGAGCACTCTTGGCTTCAAGCGCCTCGACCTTTTCTTTTTTCCAAACTTCTTCAAGGTCGGCGTATTCACGCGAGAGCTTAGAGATTTCTTCTTCGATCACTGCCAAGCGCTTTTTACTGCCCTCATCGGTTTCTTTTTTCATCGCTTCTCGTTCAATTTTCAGCTGAATCAAGCGACGATCAAGTTTGTCGAGCGCTTCAGGCTTGCTATCGATTTCCATCTTCACACGAGCGGCCGCTTCATCGATCAAGTCAATGGCCTTATCGGGCAAGAACCGATCGGTGATATAGCGGTGAGAAAGCTCTGCCGCGGTCACAATCGCCGGGTCAGTAATTTCCACCCCGTGGTGCGCTTCGTACTTTTCTTGCAAACCACGCAAAATGGCAATTGTGCTCTCGACACTCGGTTCATCAATCAACACCTTTTGGAAACGACGTTCCAAGGCGGCATCTTTTTCGATGTACTTACGATATTCGTCAAGAGTCGTAGCACCGATGACATGCAACTCACCGCGCGAGAGGGCGGGCTTGAGCATGTTGCCGGCGTCCATCGAGCCCTCGGTTTTACCCGCGCCCACAACCGTGTGAATTTCATCAATAAAGAGGATGATTTCACCTTCGGAAGCCGTAACTTCCTTGAGCAACTTCTTCAAACGTTCCTCAAACTCACCACGGTATTTAGCGCCGGCAATCAAACCGGCCATATCAAGATTTAAAATTCGCTTGTTTTTCAATGTATCGGGCACTTCACCGTTCACAATACGTTGCGCCAAGCCTTCAACCACAGCCGTTTTACCGACACCGGGCTCGCCGATCAAGACAGGATTATTCTTCGTTCTGCGTTGCAAAATCTGCATAGCACGACGAATTTCATCGTCTCGGCCAATTACCGGGTCGAGCTTACCTTCACGGGCACGAGCGGTTAAATCAATCGTGTACTTCTTGAGCGCTTCGCGTTGGTTTTCGGCATCGGGATTGTCTGCCGTGTCACCGCCACGAACCTCATTAATCCCCGCTTCCAAAGCCTTGCGGGTTAAACCGCAACGCTTGGCAATACGAGCCGCTTCGCCTTGTGCTTGGGTTAAAGCCAACAAAGCCATATCCACCGAGATGTATTCGTCACCTCGTTGATTTGCTTCTTTTTCGGTCAGATTCAACCAATTGATGAAGTCACGCCCCGGACGAATATCGCCGCCAGTTCCCGAGACTTTCGGTTGGCGCTTTACAGCCTCGTCAATTTCAGTGGCTAATTTTCCGACTGCTACACCGGCGCGTTGCAAAAGCGACTTTGTCGAGCCGTCTTCATCACGCATAAGAGCAGCTAAAAAATGCACGTCTTCAATGATCTGATTGTCGTTATTGAGCGCTAAACTTTGCGCATCGGCCAAAGCTTGTTGTAACTTCGTCGTTAATTTGTCTTGTCTCATTGTTATTCACTCCCTCGTGTTTCACCCTTCAGGGCGAAACCTTTTTATTACTAACTCCTATATGGGGGAGGGTTGTGAATTTTCAATAGCAACGCCCTTGAGAGGCTCTTTTTAAATACTCTTTAAATTCAATGCGTTAAATATTTTTGACAATTTTTGAAACAATATTTCCACAGCATTATGGGTTTAACCGAATATGACACCACTAAAAATGACCGCGAACTGTCAATACGCCCAGTACAAGGCAAATGAATGAGCCCACGATGTGAACAAAAAAGTGCTCGATCGCAGCAACCCATTGATTGGTCAGCATAAAGTGGAGGTTTTCGCCTAAAACAGCCGTAAGCGTTGAAAAAGCACCTAGAAATCCCGTGATGATAAAAAGTCGAACGGCAGGAGAGATTTCCGGACGAGTGGATAACCAGGCAAGCGCCATTCCCATGAGGTAAGCAGCACAAAGATTTGACAAAGCAGTGCCTAACGGAGAACTCAGAAACCACACCGTGCCATTGAAAGCATAGGTTAACCACCAGCGAAGCATCGCGCCCAATGTGGCGCCTGAGGCAACCGATAACACCACAAGCCAAAGAGGACCGTCTTTTGTCATGAGAAATTAGATGTTTAGCGTTAAAAATGAGCCCATTGTACGCCTGAAAATTAAGCTTGATGATGCGCCTGTCACCAAATTGTCACGGCGACATTCGACAAATGTCTTATTATTTAAACCATTGACAACTTCAGAGACTAATTAACCATGGCTAATTTACTTAACAGCACAATCCCCGCTTTTTCTGCTCAATCGACTGCGGGCGAAGTCACAAACGAAACCCTATCGGGCCACTATACCGTCCTTTACTTTTATCCCAAGGACAATACTTCAGGGTGTACGCTTGAAGGTCGAGACTTTGCCGCCAACTATGAGGCTTTCAAAGCGCTCGGCTGTGAAATCATCGGTGTGTCCCGTGACAGTCTTAAAAGCCACGGCAACTTTTGTGCCAAGCAAGGCTTTCCGTTTGCTTTAATCAGCGATCCGGAAGAATCGTTATGCAACGTTTTTGGTGTGATGAAACTCAAAAAACTTTACGGCCGTGAATACATGGGCATCGATCGATCCACGTTTTTAATTGCTCCCGATGGCAAAGTTCTTCGCGAGTGGCGAAACGTCAAAGTTCCCGGTCACGTTGAGGCAGTCCTTAACGCTTTACGTGAAATCGTTGCTTAATCATTCATTATTGAAGAGCTCTTACTATGCCATTGCCACCCAAGCCCACTACTTTAGGCACCATTTTAGGTTTAGCAACATCTGAAGTTACTGAGTCCATTCAAACAAGAGACTCCACTGAGCGTTTGGCGGACGCGGGCACAGCGACTTCCGAGACCAAGCAAAGTCCCGTAAAAACAAAAAAAGCGGCTTCAAAACCCGCTAAAAAAGCGACTCGCTCCAATGCCAAGCCGAAAGCGAAGACCGATGATGAATACAGTGTTGTTCTGGGTCTTGAGGGCCAGAAGCGACTTGAGGAGAAAGTGGCAAAAGTCTCAACCAAAACTAAAGGCTATCGTCCTAAAACACGAGCTCGCAAACTCTTTGTTCTGGACACCAATGTGTTGATGCATGATCCGTTGTCGCTTTTCCAATTCGAAGAGCACGACGTGTATCTGCCGATGATGACGTTAGAAGAGCTTGATTCACATAAAAAAGGGATGAGTGACGTCGCTCGTAATGCGCGTCAAGTTTCTCGCTATCTTGATCAATTGCTCGGCCACGCCAAAGGCAACATTGCCGACGGCGTTGAGTTAAACGCATTGGGAAACACTGAAGCGCGCGGCAAGCTCTTTTTCCAAACCCAAATGATTGAGAGCACTTTGCCCCAGGGTTTACCGCAAGGCAAAGCCGACAATCAAATTTTGGCCGTTGTCAGAGCACTTCAAGCTAAAGAAAAAGAAGATCGTTCAGTGGTCTTAGTCTCCAAAGACATCAACATGCGCATCAAGGCCACGGCATTGGGATTGGCTGCCGAAGATTATTTCACGGACAAAACACTAGACGATACCGACATGCTGTACTCAGGCCGCACTCAGCTGCCGGCAGACTTCTGGGAAACGCACGGCAAGAAGATGCAAAGTTGGAAAGAAGACGGTCAAACGTACTACAAAATCACGGGACCTCTTGTTCGTGAATGGTCTGTCAACCTCTTTGTCTACCTGCCTGATAACTCGTTTATGGCTCAGGTGAAAAAAATCGAAGGCCGCACGGCAACGCTTTGCGTTGTGCGTGACTATATGCAGGGCAATAAGCACACGGTCTGGGGCATCTCTGCACGAAACCGCGAGCAATGCTTTGCGCTCAATCTTTTGATGAATCCTGAGATTGATTTTGTGACGCTCTTGGGTCAAGCAGGCACCGGTAAGACTCTCATTACGTTGGCCGCAGCACTTACACAAACGCTCGATATGCGTCGGTTCTCCGAAATTATCTTTACTCGTGCTACGGTCAGTGTCGGTGAAGAAATCGGCTTTTTACCCGGTACGGAAGAAGAAAAAATGCTGCCGTGGATGGGGGCTCTTGAAGACAATCTTGAAGTGCTCAATCATCTGGATAACTCCAATGACTGGAACCGCAACGCTGCCAATGACCTTATCCGCAGTCGCATCAAAGTCAAAAGCATGAGCTTTATGCGCGGACGAACCTTTTTAAACAAGTTTGTGATTATTGACGAAGCGCAAAATCTCTCGCCTAAGCAAATGAAAACACTCATTACGCGTGCGGGTCCCGGAACAAAAATTGTCTGTCTCGGCAATATTGCCCAGATAGACACCCCCTATCTGACCGAAGGTTCTTCAGGTTTAACCTACGTCGTGGACCGTTTCCAAGGCTGGGAGCATGCCGGTCACATCACGTTGCAACGTGGGGAAAGAAGTCGCTTGGCTGATTTCGCCAGTGACGTGCTCTAGGAATATCAACGCCTTCAAAGTAAACGGTCGCCCAATCTCGGTTTGAGCGACCGTTTTATTCTCGACTTAAGTACAAAAGCTCTAGCCTAAAGCGCAGTCAAGCACCATCATCACCAAAAAGCCTGCCATCACACTCAAAGTCCCCAAGTTGGAATGTTCACCCAAATGCGCTTCGGGGATTAGCTCTTCGACAACCACGTACATCATGGCACCGGCCGAAAAAGCCAATAGCCATGGCATAAAAGGTGTAATCCAAGACGCACAAATGACAACCAAGGCACCGAAGACAGGCTCTGCCAGCCCCGATAAAGAACCGAAGGCAAAGGCCTTCTTTGCGCTATAACCTTCTTGGCGTAAAGGCAGAGACACTGCAGCGCCTTCAGGTACATTTTGAATGCCCATGCCAAGCGCCAACGCAAAGGCTGCCGACATTGCCACCGGATCTCCGGTTTGTCCTGCTATCACAAAGAGTAAGCCCACACTCATCCCTTCAGGGATGTTGTGAAGTGTCACAGCAAAAAAGAGCAAATTAGCGCGAGACAGTTGCGTTTTCGGACCTTCAGGCGAGGCTGCGCCCGGGTGCAAGTGAGGCAAAAGTTCATCTAAAGCCAATAAAAACGCAACACCCAACACAAAGCCGCCAGCAGCAGGAAGCCATGACGCCATCCCTTGAGCTTCGGCTGCGTCCATTGCTGGAATCAAAAGACTCCAGACGCTGGCTGCAATCATGATCCCGGCGGCGAATCCTAACGCAATACGATGCGCATTTTCTGAGATGCTGTGACGAAAGAAAAACACGCCGGCGGCACCCAAGGTCGTCATGGCAAACGTAAAGCCTGTGCCCGTTAAGACCCAGCCCAGCATTTCCAATGTTGATTGCATATTTTTTATCCGTTATATCCCGGAAACAGCCCGGTATTTGTATGGTGGTTGATTTGGCTCAATCTTAGCAAAAGACTTTTACTGCCATAGTCAATTCTTTCTATCGCAACAATAGATTGGCTTTGCATAATAATTAATCAATAGAATCAGCTAGTTATCAGAGAATAATTCTCATTTATCACTAAATGCTTCAATTAATGATGTAAAAAATTGATATCTTGATCATATTCAAAACTTCATGAAATTAAGTAAAATCCCTTATCAACGAATACCTCTTTCCACACAATTAGGTTATGTCAAACTGATAGAATGCCCGTATATACAGAAATAGCAGGAGTTTTTTAATGCCACGAACTACCACTGCACTGACTCAGGCACAACACTATTTAGAGGTACTCAGAAGTATACCCAGACATCGTTATGCCTCGACAAATGAAATTCAGAATTCTCTGGCTTTACGAGGCATCGAAATCAACACCCTGACGCTTCAACGCTATCTCAAACAACTTACCGATAGCGGTACGGTACCGATTGAATGCAATAAGAAAACCAAGCCTTTTGGCTATAAGCTCGGCCCTGGCTGCGATGCATTGCTTTTTACAAAATTTTCTCCTCAAGAGGCTCTGTTATTACGTTTAGTTGAGGAAAATTTAAAGTATCTGCTTCCTGCGAAAATCACCAAGGACCTAGATCCGTTTTTCGATCAAGCCAAACGTTGTTTGGCCGATGGCAGTGAAGGACGCACGAAGGCTGAAGTTGAGTGGTTAAAGAAGATTTCTGTCGTTGCCGGCTCCTTGCCGCGCATCCCGCCCAACATTAAACCGAGAATCTTCGAGACGATCTCCGAAGCCTTATATTCCAACAAGATGCTTAACCTTCACTACCAAAATGTTGAAGGTCACGAAAAGGTCAAGCACATTAATCCGTTGGGACTTGTTCAACAAGACGGCAGACTGTACCTCGTGTGCCAATTCGAAGGCTATACCAACTTCCGCCACTTGGCTTTGCATCGGATTTTAAATGCCGAGCTGCTTGATCTGAACGCGCCTAAGGTGCCCGGTTTTGACGTGCACGATTACGTGAAGTCAATACACTTTAACTACTCGGGCGATGAGCCTCAAATGGTGCATCTTGTACTTGAATTCACCAATGAGCAGACTTTCGTCCAATTGACTGAGTCTCCATTTAAACGCGATCAAGTGCTCACCAAGTTGCCCAATGGGCACTATCGATTAGAAGTTGATATCGAAGATAGCATTTTGCTTGACGGATGGATTAAAACATGGGAACAATTAGCGGGTATCGTTCTTGTTGAAAAGACTCCGCTTTAGTCCATGCTTTATACCATTTACAGTAACGCGTTTGAAGTTCTTGAAGCTTACTTTTGTGCTCAAATCAAGGCTCAAAAGTCTCATCATCCGGCCGAGCTTTTTAAGCCCATTCGGGTTATTTCGGGCTCGGCCGCCATCAATCAACGTTTGCGTTTATCGCTGGCTCGCAATAGTGGCATTTGCGCGGGTGTGGATTTTTGGACAACGCAATCGTGGCTACACAACTACTCGGGCATCGGGCTTGGCAGTGCGGCCACCAATCAAGACTTTGTCTGGATTATCTGGGCGGCCTTAGACTCCGAATTTATCAGCGCTCATCCCCGCCTATCTCACTATTTTGAAAACAATTCTGGACTGGAGTTTGCTCGCGCTCGCTACGAGCTCTCGTGCAAGATTGCCGCTGTCTTTGATAAATACGTGAACTATCGCTTTGACTGGGTTGCCGACTGGTTAAACCTTAAAACAAATCCAACCGCAGAGACCATTTGGGACAAAGCCCAAATTGCCCATGAAGCAGAACGCCTGGCAGCAAACCCTGATTATTCTTGGCAAAAAGCACTTTGGAAACGTTTAAGTCAAAAAGAGTTTCGTGAACGATTTGCTTGGAAAGGCTACGAGACACTCAAGCTTTATGCCTCGGAAGCGTCTCGAGAACAAAAAATTGAAAACGAACCTACCATTCTTCACTTCTTCGCCCCGTTTGGCATCTCACCTCTCATGCTCGGTGTTATCAAAGACTTGGCAGAGCATGAAGGTGAAAAAGGCCCCAAGGATGTCTATGCCTATATCCTAAATCCCTGCCGCGACTACTGGTTTGATTCCTACGGCAAAGACAGTGACTCGGATGGAAAGATCATTGATTATTTGAGAAAAAATTCGGCCGCAAGCCGCGCCATGATCAATCGCTTCTACGCTTTTGCCGAAGAAGGTGAAACGGCTGAACCGAAACACGTCCGCACCGTGCACTCCCTAGCTACACTCGGAGAACAAAAAAATCTCACCACGAGTGCCTTCATTGATCGTATGGACTTGGTGCGAGATGTCAATCTACTGACGAGAGCACAAAAGGCGATTTTAGAAAACGATATTGAAACGCTCCCTGCCGGCATCGATCCCGGTGAGGACCGTTCCATTCGCCTGATTAAAGCACCCAATTTGACGCGCGAGGTGCAAAATGCCGTTCAGCTATTGCATCACCTTTTTACGGACAAGTCTCTGGCACTGAGTCCGGACGACGTACTGATTGTCACACCCGACATTGAAAAAATGGCACCGGTTATCCAGTCGGTTGTGTTGGCCCTACCCTCACAATACCGAATCGATTTTCAAATTAAAGGACAGTCGGCTGCCACCGATGACATGACCGCCAAGGCGCTCATTGAACTGGGCAAAATGTTTATGACTGCGCCCAATCTCAAGACGCTCGAAAATTGGCTCGAGCTGCCGCTTGTAGCTCAATGCTTTGATCTTTCGCTCGAAGAGTTGGCTGTGATTCATGACTGGTTGTTGGTGGCAGGTTTCAGACGTGGTTTAACGGCCGAGCAAGTGCGCCAGTCTCAAGAATTTTCTGCAAACGGTTGCATCGATCAAACCACTATCGTAGCTCACGAGGAGGGCACGCTTGAACGAGCGCTGGAACGCCTTGCATGGGGCTTTGCCATGCCTGAAGACCGAGCCTCGGTTGCAGGAGACGTCCTAGCCATTCAAGGCGATCTGGGCTCTCGATTCAATACCGTTGTCAAACGTGAAGCTTTATTTGAAAAGCTTTTGAATTTATTCGGTCTTCTCAAAGATACGCTCACTCAGACCCCCGGTCCTAACCGTGTTCTAGCCCCGGCGCTTGCAAGCGCTTGGGCACACGACCTGGTTGACCGGTTCTTCAAGAAGGCCGGTGACGTTCGCGCTCTAATGGCTTTTGAAAGTGCGTTACGCGAGCTCGATATGTCGCTTGCACCGCAAAGCGATACGCTTGATGACAGCATCAGTATGCCGCTTGCCATTTATTGGCGAGCCTTAGAAGACCACTTCCGAGTGCCGTCAGACAATCAGCCAACCGTGGGACGCATCACATTGGCACCCATGGGCTACGCAAGAACCTTACCCTATAAAGTCGTCATTGCGCTCGGCCTAAATGAGGAAAGTCCTTTCCCGGGTAAGCAGCACTTTGAAGAATTCGATTTGATGGGCGCCACAGGCTTAAAACGCCAAAATGACCGTGACAGCCGGGCTGACAATCGAAACGTCTTTTTAGATTTGATCACATCGTGCCGAGAACGACTGTTTCTTTCCTACTCGGTCGGCATGGACGAGAAAAATCCTCAAAATCCCTCCCCTGTGGTGACGGATTTTATGGAGTTTTTAACGAGTAATGCTCCTATTAGTGAGCAAGAGTCGATGCGAGAAGCGCTCACCGTTACTCTGCCGCTAACGGACACGTCGCCCGAGAACTTCACCGTTAATGACATTCGCTACTGGCAAAGCTACGATCAGGCACTTTTAGCGGCGCTCAATGATGCCATCGCTCAGGGCTACTGGCAAACAGAACCGCAAAGTATCACGGGTGCCATGAACGAAGAGCTTTTTGCGTCTAACATCAGCATTGATGAATTGGCCGAGTTTGCAAAAAATCCTGATCAATGGGTACGGAAAAAGTTGGCTTTGAGAGACTTCGATGAAGACGCCGTCGATGAGATTCCGCTCACCGGTTTCGATGACTATCTCACCCAAAGCATTAATCGCCGTCGTTGGCTCAAACTCATTGAATCCGGCCTTGACCAAAACGAAGTACGCCGACTCATTGAAAACGATCCGATGTCCGGTGCCGCAGGCTTAAGAGTTTTACTCAAAGAAATGGATTTATCGATTTTGTTTAATGCTCACGATCGGTATCGGTCGCTGACGTCGATGAGTACCGCCTGCGCTCCCCTAACGCTTCTAAAGGCCTTCGCAGGTTTTCGTTACTTCAAGACGGCCTCTGTAACAAACCTTGCCAGCGTGCACTTTGGCAACAGTAACGCTTCGTGCGTCAGCTTAGAGGGCGGGACGGGCAAAACTTTTGATCTTTCCGGCCTTCACCCCTATTTGATCGATTTCATTACTTCGGTGAGCTCCGGCGAGGTTGCTTTTACCCGCATGATGCTCGCCAATGCCCTTTTGGCTCTTGATCATGCAGACTTAACCGACAAAGGCCTTGGTCTAATTGCCATTGATACCCTCGGCCGTGCTAAGACACCGGAAGTCACCATTTATGAGCCTGCCGATTCGCAAACGTCGGTAACCTTTGCCCAAACACTGCTGAAGATGGTTGATATTGCGATCAACAAAACGGGACTGCAACCCTCATCGGAACGTTTTGACAAACTCATCTGGCGCGGTCGAGAACCCGTGACGGAACTGACGGCTTACAATGCCTTTAAAGATGCCCGTGAGATGACAATGAAAGCACTCACGTTAAACTCTGCTGAGGGGAAAAAACCGAATATGGCTGAAGTCAATGCGGCTTGGTCTCATGTGAACACGCTTTTGGACGAAGAGAAAAATGCCTAATCTGACCGCTCCCGACGTTTTTGACCTCGCTAATACTCCACTCGATGAGAATTTTCTCATCGAGGCCAGTGCGGGCACGGGTAAAACCTTCTCGCTCATTCATATCGTCCTGCGCCTTATTGTTGAAAAAGGCCTGTCGGTTGATCGGCTACTACTTGTGACATTTACCAAGGCAGCCACGGCCGAATTGCGTCAACGTGTGCGCAAACTTCTGACTCAAATGCGAGATACGCTTGAGGATCCCAATAGCGAATTTGCGGAGAGCCAACACGAGACGCTTTACAGAAAATGGATAGAAAGCGGGCTTGATAATGACATCATCCTCGTACGTATCAAAGCTGCGCTTGAAGCTATGGATGACTGCAGCATTTGCACTATTCACAGCTTCTGCCAAGCCATCCTTGAAGACAACACGTTTTCCAGCGCCGAGGGGTTTGATTTTGAGATCGGCGACGATGGCGAAATTAAACATCAAGTCGTGGAAGACTTTTTGCGCGAAGAAGTGCTAAAAACTCAAAATGATCGGGTCAAGTGTGCGTTAAGTGAAGTCTCTGTTTGGACCGAAAAATTGGCCCACCTTGTTAAAGCCCCCAAAGGGGCAAACGTGGCTTATCGCTATCCATTAGAAGACGTTGATGCGAAAACAGGACGAGCGCTTAATCCCGTTGACGAGGAGTTTGAGGCCGAATTATTGACGGTCATGAAGCGCTTTGTTCAGGAAGTGCCGGCTCGCTTTTATGCACTGAAAAAACGCGAGCAGATCAGAACATTTGATGATTTGCTCTTAGACGTTTATGCGGCCCTTGACCATGAAGGTTTTGTGCACTCGGTCAGAAGCAGTTTTGATGCGGTGTTAATTGATGAGTTCCAAGACACCGATCCCGTGCAATATCGCATTTTTGAGCGCATCTTTATTGAACCCGATGCAAGTAGCAACGGAAAGAATCCTCTGGTGATTTTCGTTGGCGATCCCAAACAATCCATCTATCGGTTTAGAAATGCCGACATTTCCACTTATTTAAGGGCCGCCGAAGGGATTAAAAAATACCAACTTTCGAGCAATTTCCGCTCAGCCCAACCCATTATCGAGGCCTGCAACCGTTTCTTTGCCGATGCCGGTACTGATACCGCATTTTTCAATGACAGCATCCGCTACAGCCCCATTAATGCTCAAAGCAAAAAAGAGCCGTTGTGGGTAGAAAGCACCGAGGGCGACAAGATGCTGCCGGCCTTTGAAATTTGGTACAAAGCCATCGAAGGCCCCGCAATGCGCGCCTCTGACACTGACTGGCAACAGGACCAAATCATCGCCTCGGAAATCAAGGCATTGACCTCGGGTCGCGTCTATAAAGACCAAAAGAAAACGCAACCGTTAAAGGCCTCTGATATCTGCATCTTGGTTAAGAAAAAGTCCGATGCAAATGGGCTCGTTAAAGCACTGGCTGAGCATCAAATCCGTGCCATTACACCGGAAAGTGCCGATGTCTTTGCCACGGAAGAGGCCGATGACATTCTTAAATTGCTCTACGCACTCGAAGAAATTGATCACGTGCTTGCAGTCAAACTTGCCCGCACAACGCGTCTGATGGGCGAATCCGTGAACGAGGTCAGCCCTGAGCGTTTCGAGGAGTCAGAAACTTCGAACGACAACACCCTGGCGATTCGGCAATTGCTTCAAGAGGCTCAAAACGCTTGGCAGTACGCAGGCGTTGCAGGCGCCTTCTCACTGATTATGGGCCGTTGCAAAACACGTGAAAGGCTTCTGCCGCAAAAGTTTGGCGAACGTAGACTCACCAACTACGCGCACGTCATTGAGTTACTTCAAGAGCAAAGCAATACTTACAAAAGCATCTCGGGTTTAACCCGCTGGTTTAAGCGCAACATTCCGCCGGCAGACTCTAAGACTGAAGTGCCCGAAGAGCGCCAATTGCGACTCGACAGTGATGCTGATCTCGTCACCATTATGACGATTCACAAAAGTAAGGGCCTGGAATTTCCCGTGGTCATTTTGTTGCACCCGAGAAAGCAAGCGCTTCCAATGCCGCAAAACACGACAACAAGCGTTTTTAAACATGTCGACGGCCCCGCCGTTCATTTCGAGTTCTCTCATAAGTCGCTTTACGCAAAGGTAGACGCAGAGGGTAACGAACAACAAGAAAATGAGCTCACGCGTTTGGTCTACGTCGCGATGACGCGAGCCAGCCAACGCTTGGTGTTGCCGATGATGTTGCCAAGACGGGTATATGGCCGATCCAAACCCAAGCCTGACAACGTGGCTAACGCTTATACCTGGGCGCTTTTAAAGCGTAAAAAACCCCAAGCGACAGAGCTCATCAATGCCCTGAGTGAACTCATTGAAGCACTTAAAGCACAATCGAGCACTCCGGACGCCTTTGCCATCCATTTGGTTGACGATGAAATGCTTTCCTTTGGCTGGCATGCATTGTGCCCAAAAGTTAAAACCGAAGAGAAAGCCTCTGTGGAACTCACTGCCGGTAATGCAAAACCAGTGCTCACACAGTGGTTCCCGACAAGCTACACTGCCTTGGCGCGCGGTGCAATTGAGCTTTCAGAGACAGAAGTCCGAAGTCTTGAAGTCGAAGACGAACTGCCGGAAGTTAATGATGAAGGGGCTGAGCCTTTGGCAGAACCAGTCCCTGACAAATCACAATCCACCGCTCTGACTGTCAATGACTTACCCCGAGGGCTTGAAGCCGGCACCTTCATCCACAGTCTGTTTGAACGCGCCGACTTTTCTCTCGTTAAAGAGGCTTCGCAGGGCAATGCTGAGGCACTTGACAAGTTAAAGACTGCCGTTCGTCGTCAAATTCGAATCTTCGCTCACCTTTTCACGGACCGAAGTCTTGACGAGTACACAAACGTTTGCACGGAACTGCTCATCAATGTCTTAAATGCCACGATTGCCGATGAGGAGACTTCGAAGCGATTGGGACTTCAAAAACCGTTAATTTTGAGCTCACTGCCGCCTGCGGCCTTTATCCGTGAAATGGCCTTTACCGTGCCGATCAGTCCGGCCAAAGAGAATCATTTTGCGGCAACGCCCGCAGGGCTTTCTGCCTTATTAAAAACGTTTGATTCCCGTTATCACGTTGAACTGCCCTCCGAGCGCGATCTCACGGGCTATTTAACCGGTGCCATTGACCTTACCTTTGAGTTTGAAGGTAAGTACTATGTTCTTGACTGGAAGGGCACTCGATTGGGCGAAAATGCTCAAGACTACAGCTCAGCGCGAATCGACGCGGAGATGCAAAAACATCACTACCCCCTACAATACTTAATTTATTTGGTGGCGCTTAAACGTTATCTCGCCATGTGCGGCATTGAAAAGCCAACCAGCAAATTAGGCGGCGCATTCTACGTCTTTGTCCGTGGAGTCAGACAACATGACAACCCCGCCTTGGGTATCATGTTCGATAAACCCAGTGAAAAACTCATCGATGCCTTGGATGCTTTCTTTGCCGACGGTTTGAGTCCAGAGGCCATTGAAGCCTTGTCAATGCGCGCCCGATAGGAGAAGTTCATGCCCCTGCGTAAACCTCAAGCCGTTGTTTTCGATTTGGATGGCACCTTGTGCGACTGCGCTCATCGTCGACATTTCATGCAGTGTCGCCCCAAGATGCGAGAAGAGTTTCATGCGGCCTGTATCGATGATGGTGTCAACCCTGCAGTGAAAAAATTGCTCGACTTTGCTGTGCTTGGCGACTGTCGCATTGTGCTACTCTCGGCTCGGCCGCATCGGTTTAAAGCGCAGACGACCGAGTGGCTCAAGAAAAATCATATTGTCTACGATCAACTCATATTGAGCCTTTATCCCGAACTAACCGATCCGCAATTTAAGCTCAAGATGTACAAAGAGCTCATCGAACCTTTCTATGAAGTGCTCTTTGTCGTTGATGATCGTGACTCGGTGGTCGCCATGTGGCGAGACTTAGGCATTACCTGTTTTGATGTTGCCGGCAACCACTTCTCATAATTGGAACGCTCATGACTAGCACGCTTGCGATTACTGACCTGGAGAACACACCAACAACAAGCGCTTATGTGCGTTTGGGACAGTTGCTGTGGACAACGCTTGCACGCAAAAATAACGTCGAGAGAGAGGCTCCTGAAAGCCTCAATGCATTGATGCGGGCCATGGGTGAGGCCAATGCCGTCGGAAGCGTGTGTTTTGAATTGCACGATGAAGATCCTTTACTGCCCGTTACCCGTGAAGACATTGAAATGCTGGTCTCAACGGGCATCATTGGCGACAAAAATCAAGTCTCCGAGACAACCCCGATTGTGGCGGATTTTCAAGAAGGCTTTGTGAGACTGTATCTTCAAAGACGCTTTCAAGAAGAAATCTCTGTCGCTCAAACTCTTTGGGCTCTTGCGCAGCAACCCGACACTGCCCTAACGCCTGAACAAGAACAGACACTGGCTCAATTCGATCGCATGAGCTACGGTAAAAACAGCGCCTCCGATGATCGCTCTCGCCAAGAGCAACTCGATGCCGTGAGAGGCGCTGTACTAAAACGCTTTAGCATCATCACAGGGGGGCCCGGTACCGGTAAAACCACCACCGTTGCGAAAATTATTGAGTGTCTCTTGTCAGATAAGCCTGATTTATCGCTCAAACTTGCCGCTCCCACGGGCAAAGCCACCGCTCGCATCATGCAGTCCTTGGAAGAATCTGCTCTGCGATTTGAACCCTTTTTTCCAAGACTGGTGCAAAAGCTCAAAGAAAGTGAACTGCCCTCAAGAACCATTCACAAGTGGCTTGTTACCCCAACGGCTACGGGACGCGGTCCGAGCGCAGATAACCCCATTGATTGCGATGTACTCATCATTGACGAAGCGTCGATGATCGATATTTCATTGGCCAAAGAGCTTCTTGATGTGATTGATACCAGTCGAACTCGACTGATTTTGTTAGGCGACAAGCATCAACTCTCTGCAGTGGGGCCGGGTTCTGTACTCGCAGATTTAACTATTAAAGACGGCGCCATTAGTCAGTGTGTTAAGGAACTCACCGTCAGCCATCGATTTACGGCCGACTCCAATGTGGGTCAAATGGCCTATGCCATTAATTCTGCTGACGATGCGTTTGAGGTTAAGACTTTTATCAATCGTTTTGCCGACAGCCAAGACGGTAAAGATGCCGTCAGCGTCCATGTTCCCACTGAGAATACTGCGCCTTTAAGCGAAGCCTTTTTAGATTGGATCAGGCCGCATATGCAGGCCTATATCGAGTCTTTAAACGCCTACCTGACTCTTCCTGATCAGAAGCATCTTGAGGCACTTTGGGAGGCGATTGATCGTTTCCGTGTCTTTGCTGCTCAGCGTCAGGGACCAATGAGCGTCTCAGCGGTTAACGCTTGGGCTGAAGACTACGTCAAGCGTGCGTTAGGCGTTGTTGATGAAACGATTTTCTATCCAGGGTGCTTGATCATTATCCGCGTCAATTCTTCCGATCTCGATGTCTATAACGGTGACGTGGGCATTGTGATTCCGAAAGAAAATCAAAAGGATTTGATGCTCTATATTGGCGATCGTCGCAAGTGGCTCTCGGTTGGCTTGCTACCACAGCACGACACGGCATTTGCCATGACGATTCACCAATCGCAGGGCTCACAATTTAAACACGTTGCCGTCATATTGCCCTCATCAATAGACTCGGGGCTTGCTACTCGAGAGCTTTTTTATACCGGAGTAACTCGAGCACAGGCTGAGGCCGCCGTTTTTGGAACGGAAGAAATCATTGAAGCGTCTTGCACACACGGCTGTGAACGCGCGAGCGGTCTGGCGGATCGACTTAAAGAATTGAGTTAAGCCCAATGGCAAAAAAGGCACAAGTGCTCTTAGCGCTTGTGCCTTTGTCGTCGTTATCCGTTATATGTTAACCGACAAATCGCATCACCAAAATTAGACCGAGCATGGTAAATCCGATGGCCAATTTGGCCGCAATACCGGCAATCATCCCGACCCAGGTAGCCCAACTTACTTTAGCGGAGCGATGCATGTCTCGGTGACCGATCATCTCCCCTAAGAAAGCCCCGATCACAGGGAATAAGAAAATACCCAAAAGCCCGAATGGAATCCCCACGATCGTACCCAAGAGTGCCCCGGTCAGACCCTGCTTGGTGGCACCGGCTTTCTGCGCGCCCATCGTTTGGCTTAACCAATCAATTGCTATGGAAATGGCTGTGAGCACACCTAACGCGATCAACGTGCCCATGCCGATATACTGATAGTCATCAATATAGGCAATAATCCAGCCTCCGATAAAAATCATCGGAATTCCGGGCAGTGCCGGCACAATCGTGCCTGCCAAACCACAGACAATCAAGAGAATGGCCAACGTGTAGAGGCCGTAGGTAAATAGAAATTCCATCAAAATTACACCCGTGCGCGGTTTTTAAATTGAGTGAATTCACCGAAGAAGGTCAATTCCACAGTGCCCGTAGGACCGTTACGTTGTTTACGGATAATGGCTTCAGCATCGCGTTCGTTATCCGTGTCTTTCAAGTCCGGGTTATAAACAATGTCACGGTACAGGAAGATAATCACGTCAGCATCCTGCTCGATAGAGCCCGATTCACGCAAGTCACTCATCAAAGGACGTTTATCGGGACGGTTTTCCAGCGAACGGTTTAACTGCGATAAACCGATAATCGGACATTTGAGCTCTTTGGCCAAGAGTTTCAAGCCACGGGAAATTTCAGAGATTTCCTGTTGGCGGTTTTCACTGCGACCGTCGCCTGACATCAATTGCAAGTAGTCAACAACGATCAGCCCCAGTTGTTTTACTTCTCGAGACAGGCGGCGAGCGCGCGAGCGAATATCCGAGATACGAAGACCGGACGAGTCATCGATAAAGAGATTATGAGAATTGGCAATGTCAGCAGCCGCCGCACTCATTAACTGAAACTCGTCACCTTGAAGGCGACCGTTACGCAGATTTTCCAAACGGATGCGCTTGTAAGAGCTGATCAAACGCATGGCCAATTGCTCGGCCGGCATTTCCATAGAAAAGATAGCTACAGGCATCTCGGCCTTCAAAGCCACAAACTCAGCGATATTCATGGCGAAAGTCGTTTTACCCATAGCAGGACGACCGGCCACAATAATGAGTTCGCCCTCGTGCATGCCTTTGGTTAAGCGATCCAAGTCCGCAAAACCGGTCGGCACCCCTGTGACCAAATTGTTGCTCTTACTGTTGTAAAGCTTCGTGACTTGTTCAGTGACGGCGGCCAAGGACTTGCTGATGGGTTTAAGACCTTGACTGGCTAACTCGGCACTTTCACTGATTTTGAAAATGGAGCTTTCAGCTCGATCCAAAATGTCTTTTGTCTCCAAGCCCTTTGTATCTAAAGCGGAATCAACAATTTCAGAGCCCACCGAGACAAGGCTACGAAGAATACTCTTATCACGCACAATTTCAGCATAGCGACGAGCATTCGCTGAGTTAGGCGTATTCATGGCTAAAGAGTTTAAGAAGCTTCTCGTGCCTTCTTGTCCGAGCCCCACAGCGGCCATGGAATCATGAACGGTTAAGACGTCAGCCGGACGACCGTTTTGAATCAGCGAGACAATGTGCTCATAGATTCTTCTGTGATCACCACGGTAAAAGTCATTTGCCGTAATCACGTCATTGACCAAGTCAAAGACGCGATTGTCGATTAACAGACTGCCGAGAAGCCCTTGTTCGGCTTCCGTTGAATGCGGCGGCAGACGTAAAGCTTCCGAAGAAGTCGTTTGTTCGGTCGTGGGCATAGCAATTATTGAAAGTAAATTCGGTTCAAAACAAATGTGTTAAGCAAAGTATTTTATCAAAGCGTTTAAGGTGCTCTGAGAGAAAAAATGTGTTGAAAAGTACAAATAATGACGTGTCAAAAACAAAACGGTTCGTCGCCCCTGTAAGGGAGCACGAACCGTTCTGAATTTTGCGAGGGCTGAAAGGCCGTCTACAAATTATTGAGCAGCGACCACACGAACCGTGATTTCGGCCGTGATGTCGGTCATCAAACCGACAACGATCGGAGCTTCACCCAAAGCCTTGATCGGGCCGTTGGGCAAACGAATTTGAGACTTCTTGATGTCGAAGCCTTGAGCTTGGAGAGCTTCAGTGATGTCAGCATTCGTGACAGAACCGAAGAGGCGACCGTCAACACCGGCCTTGCTCGCGATTTCAACGACATCACCGTTCAACTTGGCAGCCACGGCTTCAGCGGCAGCAACGCGTTCAGCTTGGGCGCGTTCGAGTTCAGCACGACGTTGTTCGAACTCGGCGATAGCAGCTTGCGTAGCGCGCTTGGCACGCTTGGTCGGGATCAAGTAGTTACGGGCGTAACCGTCTTTGACCTTAACGATGTCACCCAAGTCACCGAGGTGGGTAATCTTTTCAAGAAGAATAACTTGCATTTGATTATCTCCTTCCCTGGATTATTGGTTATCCGTGTACGGCAACAAGGCCAAGAAGCGAGCACGCTTGATAGCCGTATCGAGTTGACGTTGATAGTGAGCCTTCGTACCCGTCAAACGAGCCGGCATGATCTTGCCGTTTTCTTGAATGAAGTCACGGAGGGTGTCGACATCCTTGTAGTCGATCATTTCGACGTTTTCAGCCGTGAAACGGCAGAATTTCTTACGCTTAAAGAGCGCATTTTGTTGGTTGCCGCGGCGCGGCTTACCCTTGCCCTTTGCACCAAAAGCCATTTTTAAACTCCTTGTGAGTATTGCGTGATATGGACGATCAATTGTCGGGAGCGCTGTGAGCGCGGAGCCAGGAAACCGGTTAACTTAAAAACCGAACCGAGAGGTTCCTGATTCAAAGCCAAGGCGATATCGCCGCAGGCCTTACAGGTCACGTCGTACTGTAACTTCCGATCGCTTCCTGCTTCTTTTACTACACTCATGTGGTGAAACACCACTTCTAAAACCGCCAACCCTGCAGGTGTGTACCGCAACTCGTATTTTTGAGTGAACTCACCCGTTAAAGTGACTGTGTTCACGTTGGCGTCTCTTGTGTCAACCGACAATCTTTGATAAATCAATTAAGCAGCTTGAGCGGCTTGAGCTTCTTGAGCTTGAGCAGCTTCGCTAGCGGCCTTCTTTTGCTCTTCCTTTTCGACGATCTTCATCATCGGGGAAGCAGCCGTTTCAGCCTTCTTCATCTTGATCGTTAAATGACGCAACACGGCATCGTTGAAGCGGAAACCGTTTTCGATCTCAGCGAGCGTTTCATGAGAGCATTCGACGTTCATGAGAACATAGTGAGCCTTCACCAACTTTTCGATCGGGTAGGCCAAGGGACGACGGCCCCAGTCTTCGACGCGATGCATCTTGCCACCTTGTTCGGCGACGAGAGCCTTGTAGCGTTCGATCATAGCGGGCACTTGCTCGCTTTGATCCGGGTGCACAATAAAGCAAATTTCATAATGACGCATTGGAATTGTCTCCTTACGGAAAAAACCACCCGGAGCGTCTATTTCCGGTGTGGCAAGGACAGAAAAAACGCTATTGTACTGTTTCAAATAATCCTTTGCAAGACTTTTTAAAGAAATTTTCAGCGATTTTTTAATCACTTAGCGAGCCTTGCAATCGATATCCGAAAGGACAAAAGCATAATCGCTAAAGCATGGTACACTTCTGAGCTCAAAAAGCAACCCCTAAACAAAAAAATCTCAATATGATCAAGCACTTTTCCCACAAAATCAGAACATTACCGACCCCGATGGCGGGTCTTGCGCTCGGTGTCTCCAGTCTTGGGGTTTGCTACGAAATCGCTTTCGGATTTAACGGTTGGGCTCAGATTGTGGCTGCACTCATTGCTACAGGGCTATTAACGCTTCTGTTGGGTCGCTACCTATTGCACTTCGATACATTGATTGCTGATTTGAAGCACCCGGTCTTAGGCAGCATCGCCCCGACCTTTGCCATGTGCTTGATGGTTCTTTCAAAAACGCTCGGTCTGTGGTCAGCCACTGCCGGTGCCACCCTTTGGTCGATGGCCGTGACTATTCACGTATTGATTCTGTGTGTTTTCATTCGTCATCGATTAAGTGACCGCCGCATGGAAACAATGGTTCCGAGTTGGTTTATTCCGCCCGTGGGCTTAATCGTTGCCGACGTCACATTCCCCGGCACTGCCCTTTTATTGCCTGTTGCTCAAGTGCTACTTTATGTGGGGCTTATCAGCTATGCGATTTTGCTGCCCACCATGCTTTATCGCATTTTCTTTTACCCCTCAATTCAAGCACAGGCTCAACCCACGATTGCCATTATGGCGGCACCGGCTAGTCTTTGTTTGGCAGGCTACTTGACGGTGACGGCTGAACCCAACTTACTCATTGGTGCGATTCTTTTAGGCATTGCCCTATTGATGACGATTGCCATCTACTTTGCCTTCTGGCACTTGTTGCGCCTGCAATTTTCGCCGGGCTACGCGGCCTTTACCTTCCCCATGGCCATCGGCGCAACGGCGTTATATAAATCAGCAGCCGCTATTGAACACTTTGCCGGTGCTCAACAATATGTCGATACGCTTCGATTCTTAGCACATATTGAATTAGCCATTGCAACGCTTGTCATTGGGTTCGTGCTTTTTCTCTATAGCAAGAATTTCGGTTCTTTTTTAGCTAAAGTCGAATAAACAAAACGAAATGAGGGGCGTTATGCCCCTCAAAATCAAAACACTCAGTGTGCGTTAACGGTGATTCACTTTTGCGATAAACCGCGTGAAAAGCCCCCAGCCGATCGGCAACGATTCAGTATCCTGAATTTCAAAATCGGCCCGATGATGTCCCTTGTGCTCACAGCCGAAGTAGCAGAAGGCTGCTTTACCACCGTGAGATTGCACGCGACGGATCAAAATCGTGCAGTCTTCAGAGCCAACTTTGGCATTCATATCCACGACAGAATTCACGCCAGGCACTTTGGTGGCTTCTTCAAGCAAGATGCTACAAGCCTCTTCATCGCCCTTATAAGTGACGGCTTCACCCATGCGAGTAAGTTTGTACTCAACACCATAAGCTGCGGCCATACCCTTAACGGTCGTTTCGACATTTTGAGCCATATAGTCATTGATTTCCGTCGACTCACCACGCACTTCGAGTTGCAAATACGCATGGCCTGCCACAATATTGCGGGCCGTACCGCTGACAATTTTGCCCACCTGAACTCGGGTAATGCCCTGACTGTGACCGGGCAAGCTACCTAAACTCATCACGGTTGCGCAGGCACACATCAAAGCACTCTTGCCCTTTTCGGGGCTTCCTGCCGCTGCGGGGACTCCCGTGTACTCTAAATCAAATTTGGTCGTTGCAAGGTACCCTTCATGCGAAACACCGATTTGTCCGGGTTTAGCAGAACAACCGATGTGACCGGCTGCAAACCAATCCACGTCATCCAAGATGCCGCTTGCGGCCATGGCGGCAGCTCCTCGGACACCTTCTTCTGCCGGTTGGAACAAAATCTTTACGACGCCGGTGAGCTCATCTGCGTGATCCTTCACCCAGCGAGCCACCGCCATACCGACTGCGGCGTGACCGTCGTGACCACACGCGTGCGAGTAACCTTTATATTCCGATCGGAACCCCAACTTATTAGGCACGTGCTCAGGATCGTCTGTTTCCTCGATGGCCAAGCAATCAATATCAAAACGCAAGGCTGTCACGGGACCGGGACGACCAGTATCAAAGACAGCCACAGCCCCCGTATACCCTTCACACTCATCGATAAAGGCTTGAGGAACGCCGTGCGCCAAAGCTCGTTCAATAGATGCTTTCACCAAGGACTCATTGCGCCCCATCACGGCTTGCGGGTTGATGACTTTTGTCCCAACAAGCATCGTCCAGCCCTCGTCTCTCAAATGCTTAACGATGTACCACGTCGTCTCAAACTCCGTCCAACCTTCTTCCGGATGACGGTGAAACCAACGACGATCGTCAACCATTTTTTGAACATAATCCTGCATGATCGCCTCCTTTCTTAGAGATCGAAAATGAAGCCCAAAAGGCACAAGTTAATTAACATCGGAGGCGCCATGCGCTTGACGATATCCATCGGCGACAAACGGGTCATACCAGCCACAACGATTGTGGCACCGGCAAGCGGCGAGCACATACGACCCAAAGCACCGGATAATGAGGCCACCATACCCAAACTCGGAATTGATAATCCGAACTGCTCGGCATAAGGCGTCACGGACTGATTAAAGGCATGACCTGCCGCGTCGCCAGAACCGGTTAAAACACCCATTACGAATGGCCCGAAATTCGCAGCATAACGAGCTAAGTCGTTGGAGTGCGTGAGGTATTCAATTAACGCATCAATGACGCCGGCTGCTTTCAAACCACCGGCAAAAACGCCGGCCGCAATGATGATCCCCAAGATGTTGCCGTAGCCCTTACCCATGCCTGTGAAGAATTCTCGGCAAACCGTCTCAGGGTTAGAACGCGTCACGAGTACGGCATAAATGGCACCCAACACCATGGCTGCTGCCACGCTCATCTTCATGGCGGGCACAATGGTAGCCCCTAACACCAAAAGCACAACGGGCAAAATCGGAGCAATGGCCATTAAAACGTTCGGGTTCTCGGGCAATTGACCTCGTGCATCGGCCTCAACAGACATCATCACTTCGTGGCCTTCTTCGGGCTTTTTGTAATCTTTAAAGACAAAGATCATTAAAGTCACCATGATGATGTTAAGGGCACACAACGTAAGAATGTTCGGTGCAAACTGCACGATAAGGTCCATGACTTCCATATCGGCCAGTTTGGCAATAAAAACGTTGTGGCTGGAGCCCGGGCTTAATGTTGAAGGAGAAATTGAGCCGATAATGGCTGCACCAGCAATGGCTGGATGGAAACCTGCGCGCACCATCAACGGGATCATTGTGGGGCCTAGAGCTGCTGCGCAACCAGCCGCAGACGGAATAGCCACTGCTACGCAACTGGCTACCAACATACATGCCGGCAGGAGCCAAAAACCGATTTTGCCCAAAGGCTTAACGAGTAACCCTACCAAATGCACGTCGCAACGAGTCACCGAAATCACACCGGCAAAACCCATTGCCGAGCAAATAGCGATAATCATGGAGCCGCGCGTCATGTTGGTCGCAAAGGCATCAAAGGCTGCCATCGGTGCACCTGAGAGAAGCGCCATCACAAGACCCGAGGCAATCAACACCAAACGCGTTTCGTAACGCTTAATTAACGCCGCAATTGTCAGAATAACGACAATGACGGCCATCCAAATTGTCCAACTCATCATCGCTCTCCTTACGCTTTACGACCCATTGTTTGCAAATGCGTCATCTCACCGTATTTAGTCGTAAGACTTTCAAATTCCGTTTCATCGTAGAAACTGCATTTGCCATCCCCGTAGTACTTCGCAACTTCAATGCAAAAACGTACCACTTCGTCCAAATCTACAGCGTGTGTAGCACCGGTAGCGCAACCAGCCACCTGCGTGCACGTCGTAATGGCTACTCCGACACAAGGCGCATCGGTAGCGACACTCGGTTGCAAAATGGAATTAAGGTGATAAATATCATTGCCATAAGGTGTAATGTCCTGCATGGTCAACGCAAAAACGGCGGGCAATTCCCCCGTTGTCGTTTGCATAATCGAAAGCAGGTCTTCGCTGGTGCGCAAAATCCATCCGGCCTTCACCGTTGGAGAAATGGCGAAACCGCGCTTATTAATAATGCGATTGCCTTTAGTCGTATCTATGCACAAAATGGCATCCATGCGCTCATCGACCTCAAACGTATTGCACTCAGCACTTGTCACAGGAGAGTCCATAAACGGCACGGGCTCATGGGGACGAGTCGGCGCATTGGGACAAATATGGGTAGTCACGATGATGTCTCCAGCCAAACGATCACCGCGATCGGCCATACGAACAAGTTTTGCGGCTACTGCAACGGCACTTAACGCACCGTCCCCGTCACTTGTTAAACCGATTAACTTCGGACGTGCACCGATACCGCCGAGACGCCCAACGATACCCAGAGTGGGCGCAGTGCCACCAGAACTCTTACCATTGGTTCCGGGAATTAAAAATTTGACGAAATCGGTTTGTCCCTTTGCACCATGTGCCGTTTGCACACAGGTCTCGACATCGATTGGTCCTTTAGCTTGTGAGAGCACGAAGTCTACAACGTCTTGGCCGCAAACTCGCGCATCATCGAGAAGCTCGTAAGCTTCGATGACCATTTTGAGACTCATTTCACTACTCCTTTTTTATTTCCTCACATGAGATGTTTAAGAATAGAGCCTTTATCGTTATTCCGATACACTGGTTATTCCTAATTGCCATAGAATCGTTCTAAGTGCCATTTTTGAACACAACAACGTGATCGCTATCCAAAGTGCGCTTTTCGCATTGAAAGGAGCCCTGCCATGCAATTAACTGTCGTCGTTGAAAACTTCTGCCAAAAACAAGGACTTTTGGCTGAATGGGGATACGCTGTTTTATTAGATACGCCCGAGGCTCGGGTGCTTTTAGACACAGGCGGTTATTGCCACACACTGACGCACAACTTTAAAGTGTTAGGCATTGCGCCCTATAGTATTGATCACATCGTGCTCTCGCACGGCCACTTTGATCACACAAGTGGGCTCATTGACGTCATGAGACTTAATCCACAGGCACGTGTCTGGGCCGCTTCTGCCGTCGGCATTGAAAAACGGTGCGATGCGGATCAAAAGCGCAATGGCGGAGGCGGTGCTTGTATTAAAGCCGCTTGTACGGATTTCATTGAAAATTATGCGCACATCACCGAAGCCATCACGGCTTTTACTGTGCCACTAAAAGCGAGAGATCCCCGCTTCATGAACATCAAAGATATGTGGCAGATCATGCCCGACGGTCAATTAGGTCCAGACCTTTTTGAAGATGATCTGTCGTTACTCGTGAAGTCTGAACTAGGATATTCGCTTGTATTGGGCTGCGCGCATGCGGGACTACCCAATATCATGCGCCATGTACAAGAAACTTTTGGGGTTAATGAGTTTCATACTGTGATCGGCGGCACACACCTTTGCGCTGCCACAGACGACACATTGCCGATTTGGCTCGAGGCTCTCAAAGCTTTCCGCGTCAAGCACTGGCGTCCCAATCACTGCACGGGATTTAAGGCCGCTTGCGAAATAGCCAAAGTGTTTAATGATGTTCAATGGGCAGGATGCGGTACAAAACTCATTATTTAGAGAATTGAGAGATCAGCCTCGTCTGAGTTCGAAGTTCTCAAATAACTCTTCGAGCGTGGCTAAGACGTCCTTATTCGGGTACTCATAGCCAACATTTTCAAAGGGTAACTCAAGCTCTTTAGGGCAGCGGTAGACCTGCAAAGCAAAGTGACTTACGCCACGCGCTTTTAACTCACGAGCTAATGTGATGAGAGATTCATCGGACAGATAGGCAGGGTGCGCGGTGGTGCGACATTCAAACGGCACCTTTTCTTCAATCAAAAGATCCAAGCACTGATTGACCGCTGCTGCATGGTCCCCCTTTTCACGGCCCACGATCTTTTGATAAAGAGCCCCGTTACTTAAAGGCGCTTTGATATCAATTCCTACCCAATCGAGCTTTTGCACAACCGCTTTGAGATGTTCGGGGTAGCAGCCCGAGGTGTGAAGCCCTACCAAAAAGCCCATCGCCTTTACTTCCTCGATGGCATCGGGCAAGGCAGGATCAATCGTGGGCTCGCCGCCTGAAAACACCACCGCGTCGAGCAAACCCTGACGGCGTTTTAATAACCCCACAACTTCATCCCAATCCCCGTGAAGGAAGCGCTCATCAAAGCGCCTGGGCTGCATGTGCGGGTTATGACAATAAACGCACTTCCAAGGGCAACCCTGCACGAACACTACGGCACTGAATTGCCCCGGATAATCAATCGCGGTATAGGGCGTCACCCCCGCCACCATGAGGTGGCGGGCACGATCGTGAAGGGATTCTAGGACTTCACTCATTGCAATTTACTTTTGAGGTTTATCTAACCCGCAACGCTCTTCAACAAAGCACTTGCGTTCATAGAATTCGCCCTTTTTGCCCGTATTGAAGGACGACACCGGACGGTGATAGCCCATCACGCGTGTCCACACTTCACAGGGTTGACGTTCACTGTCTTGCAACTGAACGGTTTGATTCTTATCCATAATTTAAATCCTCACTAAAAATGGTTAACAGTCCTTAGCCTCACAAGCCGCCTTGGCCTTTTTGGCTTCGATTAATTCCGCATCACAAATCGGGCAGAAGTCATGACGCCCCGAGATGTAGCCATGCTTTGGACAAATCGAGAACGTGGGCGTGACAGTGATGTAAGGCAAGCGGAATCGCATGAGCGTGCGGCGCACGAGTTCTTTACAGGCTTGGCTTGAGCTCACGGCATCGGCCATGTAAAGGTGCAAAACGGTGCCGCCCGTGTACTTGCGTTGCAAATCGTCTTGCATTTCCAGAGCCAAGAACGGATCGTCGGTATAACCCACCGGCAGCTGAGAGCTATTGGTGTAGTAAGGGTTAGACTCCGTGCCGGCTTGCAAAATATCCGGGAAGCGCTTGCGGTCTTCCTTGGCAAAGCGATACGTCGTGCCTTCGGCAGGCGTTGCTTCCAAGTTATACATATGACCGGTTTCTTCTTGGAATTGCACCATGCGCATGCGGATGTGGTCCAAGAGATCGATTGCGAATTGATGACCCCAGTCGTCTGTGATGTCATGTGCATCTTGGGTGAAATTACGAATGCATTCGTTGATGCCGTTCACACCGATCGTCGAGAAGTGGTTACGCAACGAGCCCAAATAACGCTTTGTATACGGGAAAAGGCCCTGATCGATGTGACGTTGAATGACCTTACGCTTGATTTCTAGGCTCGTCTTGGCCAACTCAAGCAAATGATCCAAGCGGTCATAAAGGCCTTCCTTATTGCCTTTGAAGAGATAACCTAAACGGGCGCAGTTGATCGTGACCACACCCAAAGAACCCGTTTGCTCAGCCGAGCCGAATAAGCCGTTGCCGCGCTTTAAAAGCTCACGCAAGTCCAATTGCAAGCGGCAGCACATCGAGCGGATCATATTCGGTTTGAGTTCCGAATTAATGAAATTTTGGAAGTACGGCAAACCGTACTTCGCGGTCATTGCAAAGAGCAAATCGGCGTTTTCGCTGTCCCAGTCAAAATCCGGCGTGATGTTATAAGTCGGAATCGGGAACGTGAAGACACGACCCTTCGCATCGCCCTTAGTCATCACTTCGATGTAAGCGCGGTTGATCATATCCATTTCGCGCTTGCAGTCACCGTACGTGAAGGGCATTTCTTCGCCGGCGATAACCGGGTGCTGATTACGCAAATCTTCCGGGCACGTCCAGTCAAAGGTCAAGTTCGTAAAGGGCGTCTGAGTGCCCCAACGACTCGGCACATTCAAGTTGTAGATTAACTCTTGAATGGCTTGCAACACTTCTTCATAAGGCACATTGTCCTTTTTGATGTAAGGCGCAAGATACGTGTCAAATGAGGAGAAGGCTTGAGCGCCCGCCCATTCGTTTTGCATCGTGCCTAAGAAGTTAACGATTTGACCCGTAGCAGACGAAAGGTGCTTCGGAGCACCGGCTTCCACTTTCCCGGGCACACCGTTTAAGCCTTCCGTTAAAAGCGTTCTTAAAGACCAACCTGCGCAGTAGCCCGAGAGCATATCCAAGTCGTGAATGTGCACGTCGCCTTCACGGTGCGCGCGGCCCACTTCTGCAGGGTAAATGTAATTTAACCAGTAGTTTGCAATGACTTTACCCGAGACGTTGAGAATCAAACCGCCGAGAGAGTAGCCTTGGTTGGCATTGGCGTTAACGCGCCAGTCGAGTTGTTGCAAGTATTCGTTAATGCTTGACTCGACGTTAACCCAGCTTTGGCGAGCATCACGAGCCTTTTGGCGTTGCTCACGATAAACGATATAGGCACGAAGCGTTTTGAAATACCCTGCATCAAAAAGCGCGTGCTCGACAGCATCTTGAACCTGCTCAATGTGAGGCGTAACTAAATTCAAGGCGAGAAGCTTCGGCAATACGATCTCTTCGGTTAAAGCTTGAGCTCGAACGGCGTCAAACTCCCCGGTCGCTTTACCGGCTTTAGACAATGCAGCAGCGATTTTTGAGGCGTCAAAATCCTTGACGCTGCCGTCACGCTTGATGATGTGCGAGAGTTGGTTTGTTTGCATAAGACGTGTCCCCGACAAAAAGGCGTGCTCTGAATATCGAGCACGTTGAATGTCTCATACTCTAACAGCGAAAACCTTTCACGCCTATGCGCCTATCGGGCTATTTTTAAAAGCGGCACAATATCTGCGATTGCCATATTTTTAGGCAGACAAAAAGAGCTTGATATTGTTCAAAAAATTGGTCGTTGTCGACTTTTCAGGGTTTTCCCTTTAATACTATATATTGCGTTTTTGGTAAAGCAAAAATCTATTAGTTGTGAGATATAGAGCAATTGATGAGCCAGAAGAAAAAGAAGACGCTAATAAAACAAAGGGTTATCGAAGATGACCCAACTTCGATAACCCCTGAGCACACACTTCAGAGAATGACCGTGGACCAGACGGAATCAATTCTTATTTGAGGAGCGATCGTGTGTACTCTTCGTGGAATTAATTTTCACATAAGAAAAGCTATTTGTGAAGTAATTCTTTGGTTTTGTTGAATTTTTCTTTGCAGTTTCTAGGATTAAACGCTTATAGAGTTTTATCTTAGATGTTGTTGATCTCGTGTGCCAGGCTAATCCGTGTGGATGATATCTCTTAACTTTTTTGGGGTTTCCCATTAAGCTTAAATTGTATTAAATGATGTAAGGACAGGCACGAGCGTGCCTGAGATATTTTTAAGGGATCGCAGCACAATGCAAGAGACTGCTCAAACTCGCTACGAAGACTTCCTCAAACTTCAGTATTTGCCCCAAGTGTTAACCCATCACTTGGGCCGCCACGATGATTTGCCGGCAGTCACACAATATATCGCTTCGGAGAAATCTTGGAAAACATTAACGTATAAAGAGCTTCATGAACGTGTGCAACGCTGGGAGCGCTCTTTTGCCAAGATGAATTTAGAGCGTGGCTCGCGTGTCGCGATGTTAATGCCCAACTGCATTGATGCTATTTGCTTTGACCAAGCTGCTCTTTCTCGCGCTTTAGTGCCCGTTCCCCTTCATGCAATTGACACCCCGGGCTCAAGCGCCTTCATCTTAAATGACAGTGAAGCTCGCGTGCTCGTGACCACGAAATACCTTAAGTGGAAAGGCATTCGTGACGCCGACACGTTGCCGAATCTCAAAGCCGTAATCATCACCGATGATACGGTGCCTGAAGACGATCGAGTCAATAACGGTTCGGTTAACGTGGTCACACTGGCCGATTGGTTAGATGCTGCCGATAACGTTACGATCCCTGAAATTGAACTCAATCACGAAGATTTGGCGGCGCTTGTTTATACGTCCGGCACCACCGGTCGCCCCAAAGGCGTGATGCTCACGCATGAAAATATTCTCGAAAACGCCAAGGGCGTGATGGGCAACATCCGTCCCAATCCCGGTGATGTATGGTTCTCGTTTTTGCCGCTTTCGCACACTTTCGAGCGTACGACAACCTACTACCTTGCCATGGGCATGGGTAACCACATTTGGTTTAATCGCAACATTCTTCAAATCGTTGATGACCTTCGTCAGGCCAGACCGACCATCTTGATGTCCGTGCCCCGAATTTACGAGCGTATCTACGCACGTTTAAATGACAAGCTCAACAAGCAAGGGGCTGCAGCTAAGTATGTCTTTAATTGGGCCGTTGAAGTGGGTTGGAGACGTTTTTGCCGCGAAAATGGCCTGCCTGTTGAGCATTCCTGGCGTGAATGTTTGGACGGTTTGGTGGCCGATTGGCTCGATCGCAAGGTCGGCAGCGCCCTTCGCGATGTCTTCGGTGGCGTCAAACCACATGCGTTTATCTCCGGCGGTGCCGCTCTGAATCAAAACGTTGCTCGCACCTTTATCGGCTTAGGGATTGAAATTTTCCAAGGCTACGGGCTCACCGAAACGAGTCCCATTTTGGCGGTAAATAAAGAACAACACAACAATCCGAGCACCGTAGGGATGCCTCTTCCGAACATGCAACTGCGAATTGGTGACAATGACGAGTTGCAAGTCAAAGGGCCTTGCGTCATGAAGGGTTATTGGAATCGCCCCGAAGCCACCCGAGAAACCTTCACTGAAGACGGATGGCTCAAAACGGGCGACCAGGCCGACATTCTTCCCTCGGGACATGTTCGAATCAAAGGCCGTATCAAGGAAATTATTGTTACGAGCACGGGTGAAAAAATTCCGCCTGCTGACCTCGAAATGGCCATTGAGACCGATCCGCTTTTTGCGCAAGTCATGGCAGTGGGCGAAGCCATGCCTTACGTCAGTGCCATTGTGGTGTTGGAGCCTGATCACTGGACTGCTTTGGCTAAAGAGTGCGGCGTTGACCCTCAAGATCCGGCAAGCCTAACGGCTAAGCCCGTTACCACCAACGTGCTTCGTCGTATTAAGAAGCTCACTCGCGGCTTCCCGCAATATGGAGTACCTCGCGCCGTGATTTTGTCGCTTGATGCGTGGACGATTGAAAACGGCATGTTGACGCCGACCCTGAAACTGAAGCGCCATGTAATTCGTGCGCACTTCCAGGATCAGATTGCTCACCTCTATGAATCTCATCCCGGCGCCTGATTTTTGACTTAAGCGCTACTAGCCTAGGCCTGCGAGAGCGATTTCGCAGGCCTTTGTATTAGCCGAAAAGGGTTAAACTCACGCGTAAAAATTGCCATTTTCAGCATGCGTTGACAGAGTCTCTTTCCTGTAAAATACCTCGATTAATGATTTTTTGAAAGTAACGAATTCTCATGTCTGATCACACCTACATTGACGATTTCACGACATTGCCGCAAATGCTCGAGCGCACGCTTGAAGTTAAGCCTGATAAAGAAGCGTATCGGTACTACGACTACAATCGCGAAGTCTGGACGAGCGTGAGCTGGCGCGAGTTTGGAGCTCGAGTGATGCGCTGGCGCAAAGCTTTCACCGCAATGGGTTTAAAGCGCGGCGATCGCGTGGCCATGCTTTTGATCAATTCGCTTGATGCACTGACGTTTGACCAAGCCGTACTCGCCAATGCTTTAGTGCCGGTTCCTTTGCATGCCATTGATACGCCGGAATCTGCCGCTTATATCATGAGTGACAGTGGCTGCCGCTGTTTGGTAACAACGACCAAAGCCCGTTGGAATGCGATCTTTAATTCCGACACCCCGATTCCGACACTCGAACAAGTGGTCTTTACCACCGAAGAAGATGAAGGCATGAGTGGCAACACCGCCTATTGTGGTCTGCAACAATGGCTCAAGCGCGGCGAACATATCACCTGTGATCAGTTGCCTGAAGGACCGGTTGAAAGTGATCTCGCTGCCATTGTCTACACGTCGGGCACAACGGGTCGTCCTAAGGGCGTCATGCTCACGCACCGTGCCGTGCTTAGCAATGTTCAAGACGTTGCAAAACAAATGCCGCTCGATGACGATGATCGTTTCTTAAGCTACCTGCCGCTTTCTCACACCTTTGAGCGCACCTGTACGTATTACAACTGCGTGGCTCACGGTGCCACCTTGGTTTTCTCTCGTGGCCCCATGCAACTGGCAGAAGACTTCGCGGACGTTCATCCGACGTGGCTTTGCACGGTGCCGCGAATCTTGGAGCAGTTCTACGCCAAGATCCAAGCCCGCTTAGCCAAGGAAAGCGAAGAAGTTCAAACCCGATGGAAACTGGCTGTAGATGCCGGTTGGCACAATTTTTGTCTTGCAAACGATTTGCCGGTTGAAGAGGCCGGCGTTAAGGCCTCAACGCTTATTTCTCGCGAAGAACGAGACGCGATCAGCCGCGAAGTGTTCGAGATGTTTGGGGGCGCATTTAAACACATCATCTGTGGTGGTGCTGCGATGAATCTCATGATTGCAAAATTCTTCTGCGGTCTGGGATTAAGCGTCCGACAAGCCTACGGTTTGACAGAATACAGCCCCGTTATCTCCATGAACGGAGTCACGGGCAATCACCCTGCAACGGTTGGCTTGCCTGTCGCTCGATGCGAAGTTCGAGCCGGTGAAAACGAAGAGTTGCAAGTGCGCGGTCCTTCGGTCATGAGCGGTTATTGGAATTTACCCAAGGAAACGGCCGAAAGCTTTACTGAGGACGGTTGGCTTCGTACCGGTGACCAAGTCGACTTAAGCGACGGCGGTCGAGTTCGCATCAAGGGACGCATTAAAGAAATTATCGTTACAAGCACAGGTGAAAAGATCTCTCCCGTGGATCTTGAATTTGCCATTTTGGAAGATCACCTCTTTGAACAAGTCATGGCCGTGGGTGAAGGTCGCCCCTACATTACCGCTCTTGTTGTTGTCAACGACATGCGTTTCCAAATGCTTTGTGAAGAAGTGGGCATTGATCCGGCCACCACCGACATCAATCAATGTCGCGACTTGCGCGCCAAAATCGTCAAACGAGTCCGCATGGCCGCTCGCCACATCCCGCAATACGGCGTGCCGCGAAACGTGTGGATTTTGCGCGAACACTGGACGCCTGAAAGCGGGCTTTTAACAACGACGATGAAATTGCGTCGTCGGCAAATCGCCGCACGCTTTGCCAACGAAATCGAAGCGATGTACGAAATGACACGCCGCCGCTAAAGCGAGCGTTCTCGGGGACCAACGGTCCCCGTTCGTTTTTTAACTGACTGATAAACGATGTTTTTTGATACCCACTGCCACATTCATATGCCGAGATTCGGCACAGAGCAGCCCGAGCTCATTGATCGCATGAAACGCAATCGCGTCGAAGCGGCGGTTGTTGTTGCCACTGAAGAAGCGGAAATTGCCCCGGTTAAAGCTCTTTGCGATGCGTACCCGGAGGTCCTTGCCGGCGCTTTTGCCGTCAGCCCCCAAGACAATGAATTACCCGATTTAACAGCTCAAGACATTGCCGATCGGATCTTAACGAACGATTTTGTAGCCGTAGGCGAAACGGGGCTTGACTACCATTACTGCAAGGAGCCCTTGGATTGGCAACGTAACCGCTTTGCCACGCATATTGAATCGGCTCACCTATGCGAGCGCCCTTTAATCATTCACACCCGAGAAGCCGATGACGATACGATTGCCATCTTAAAAGAAGGCAATGCAAGCGATGTCGGTTTTGTACTGCATTGCTTTTGCGGCAATTGGGAGTTTGCCAAACGCGCACTTGATCTTGGCGGCTATCTCTCATTTTCTGGAATTGTTACTTTCAAAAATGCCGCAGACATTCAAATGACCGCTCTTAAAGCGCCTCTAGATCGCATTTTCATCGAAACCGACAGTCCCTATCTGGCTCCGGTTCCCCTTCGCGGCAAACGCAACGAACCGAGTTATGTTCCGCATGTGGCACAATTTTTGGCAAACTTAAAGGGCTTGAGCTTGGAAGAAATTGCCCAAGTCACGACCCGCAATGCACGACAATTTTTCCGCTTGTGATTACGATGTCCAATATCAAAACGTTTACTCAAATTGCCATGACCTGGATGGCAACAAGTTGCATCGCAGTTGCCGCTCCCACGGTTTCTTTAACGCAACCTTTGGATCAACAAATGCAAGAGGCCATTGCTGCTGATAATGCCGGCAAAGTGGCCTATATGTTGCGTGAATTAGGCTTCGATCCGAATTTCTATCTGCCTAACGGAGACACTCCGCTTGTCTTTGCCATTCGGATGGATGCGACAGTTTCTGTCAATGAAGTGCTATTGAAAAGCTACAAGATCAACGTCAAGGTGCCGAGCATTCGTGGCGAGACTCCCTTGATGCTTGCTGCCATTAAAGGGGACAAGGCTTTGGCGCAAAAGCTTTTGGATATGGGTGCCCCTATTAATGCCGACTACGGTTGGACCGCCCTGCACTACTCGGCAAGTACCGGTAAGCATGAGATGACGCAATTTTTGATTGATAAAGGGGCTAAGGTCAATGCTCGTACCGAGCGTGGTGTCACCCCCCTTTATATGGCAGCCCGTATTGTAGCAGCGCCCACAGTTGAAGTACTTTTGCGCGCCGGTGCCGACAAAACGCTCTGTAACGATCAAGGTATCAGCCCGGAGGCAATTGCCAGAAAACGCGGCAACAGCGTCTTAGCCGATAAACTGCACATCGATCAATGTGCGCCTTGGCCTCCTGTTGACAACGAGGCAGAAAAAGAAAAGCCTGAGACCACGTCTACCGACGATGCCACTGTCGAAGAAAACTTAACTCAGGCCCCTGAAAAAACTGAAGACGCTCAACATCAAGCGTCCTCAACACAAGAATCCAGTAGCAGTGAAAGTGCAGTACCCGCGACTGCTTCGAGTCAAGAAACGACATCAAACGTTGCAACTCAGCCCAGTGATGAAAGCGTTCCTGAGCCAGGCCCCGATGCGGGAGCTGCCAATGCTCCGGCTCAAACGACAGATGAAATAGAAAAGAAGCCCACAGCTGACGCGACAAAGTCCGAGCCCAAGAAGCCTGAAACTGAACCCAAGAGTGCTCAGGACGCCAAATCTGAAGCCTCCGGGCCCCTTATCGGCCCATTAGGTCACCAAACCGCTTTTAATCCTGCGGCTCGCCAGGGAGGCACCAAGTGACGCGTGACATGCGACTTGAGCTTTTAGCACCGGCTAAAAATGCCGACACGGGCATCGAGGCCATCTTGCACGGCGCCGATGCGGTTTATATCGGCGGCCCCGGGTTCGGTGCCAGAGAAGATGCAGCCAATGCCATGCAAGAGATAAAGCGCTTGTGTGACTTTGCGCACCTCTACCGCGCCCGAGTCTTCATGACACTCAATACCATTGTGAGCGATGACGAGTTGCCCCTAGCGCTTGAGATTGCCCAACAAGCTCGTCGGGCCGGCGTTGATGCGCTGATCGTGCAGGACATGGGTATTGCCGAAGCGATCGACATCAAAGACATGGAAATTCATGCTTCGACGCAATGCGATATTCGCTCGCCGGCTAAAGCCCGTTTCTTAGAAAGTTTAGGATTTTCTCAAGTCGTGCTGGCACGCGAGATGAACTTAGACGAGATCCGAGCGGCCTCACAGGCTCTTGAGAGTGCGCGTATTGAATACTTCATCCACGGAGCGCTTTGCGTGAGCTATTCCGGTCAATGCTACGCAAGTTTTGCGGCCACCGGTCGCAGTGCTAACCGTGGTGCCTGCGCACAATTGTGCCGCCTGCCTTATAACGTGTTAACGCTCGAGGGAGAACTTCTAGCCAAAGAGCGTCACGTTCTGTCGCTTAAGGACAATAATCAAAGTGCGAACTTGGCCGCATTAATTGAAGCAGGTGTCAGAAGCTTTAAAATCGAAGGCCGCTTAAAAGACGTGGCTTACGTGAAAAATGTCACCGCGCACTACCGGGCGCTGTTGGATCAATTTATCGAAAAACACCCTGAATTTTCCCGCACAAGCGAGGGCGAAAGCATCATTGCGTTTACGCCCGACTTAACGAAAAGCTTTAATCGCGGTTATACGGATTATTTCACTCGTGAACGTCATCATGATATGGCCGTTTTCGAGACGCCCAAAAATACGGGTGAACCCATCGGAAAAATTACCAAAATTTCCTCTCGCGGCATTGAAGTCTCGACAGTCAAAACGCTTCATAATGCTGATGGCCTGACCTATTTAACCCGAGAAAAAACGCTTGCAGGCTTTGCGGTCAACCGAGCCGAAGAGCTCGACCGCGGCCGTTGGCTAATCACAACTCGCGATCCTGTGCATAAAAAGCACCCGCAATTGGCCCCCGGCACCGTTCTTTACCGTAACCGCGATCAGGCCTTTGAAGAGCTTTTAGCCAAACCGACAGCAAAACGCGTCATTGCCCTTAGCATGAGTTGGAACGCGACAGAAGACGGCTTCACACTTACACTGAAAGACCGAGAGGGAACAAGTGTCACAGTCAAAGGCCGTCCGGAGCAGCTGCAATTGACCGAGAATCCCGAACGCAACCGAGCCGGCATTGAAAAGAACTTAAAGAAAACCGGCGGCACAGCCTTTGTTGCCCACGACGTTGTTATCTGTGGAGACCAATACTTTGCCCCGGCAGGCATCGTGAACGCCATGCGACGCGAAGCGTTGGAAAAATTCCACGATGCGCGCCTAGCCTCTTACGTACGCAAACCACGTGGAGTCTCGCAACCATCAGCCCTTGACTATCCCGATGCAGTCGATTTCAGAGCCAATGCATTAAATGAAAAAGCCATTCGCTTCTATCGCAAACACAATGCTGTGATCACAGAGCCTGCACTTGAAGCAGGCGGCATGGTCGGTCAAGAGATTGCCGTTATGCACACCAAGCACTGCGTGCGCTACGCATTGGGCCTTTGCTTGAAAGACAATCTTGAAAAGCTCAAAGCCGATCCAAGCTTAAAAGCAAAATTGCGCCCCGATCCCCTCATTTTGAAAACGGCAGCCGATACTTATCGGGCAGAATTTGATTGCAAAAAATGTGAAATGACGCTTTATGGTCGTGTGCGGTCAAAAATTTCATTCGGCCATCCTCGCCTCTTGACTGAAAAAATCGGCAAAGTCGAGGGAAACGATTAATATTTTCGATTCTTTTGTATTAAGTCAAACAAAACGGACTATAGGTAGTAACCATTATCTGAGTATGCTAAAGTGTGAGCCGTGGACAGATGGTTTTTCATACTGTCGCCTCCACAAAAGTCGTGGCAACAATCGGTCCGTTGCCACGACTTTTTTGTATGGTTCAAAAAAATCCAATCGGCAATCGCAACACTTAATCCACACGAAGGCGCATTTCGCTTAATCGCGCACGCGCTTGACGCAACAAAGCATGATAGGCCCGGGCTCGTCGATTTTTAAGGGATATCAACTCCAAGGCGACCAATAAGACACCGACCGAGCAAACGATGATGAGGCTGATGGCTGAAATGGACAGGCTGGCAAAATAGGCAAGCATCAGAGTGTTCCCTCCAAAGCAGCATCCAAAGCCCACACAGCGCGTCTTTCACGCTCCAGAATCACGGTTCGACTTCGTGCAAAAACCATGGCTAAGGTATAAAAACCCAACATCAACGAGTAAAGCGTCATCAAAACTTGTGCGTCCAGGCCGTTGGAGCGAATAAGACTATTGTCTAAGTCATGCACCATGGGGCTAAAGAGGTCAAAGCCTAAAAAGCACGCCGGAATAACAAAGAGTCCCACGAGGCTGGAAATTGAAGCACGACGAATGTTGCGATCACGCTCAAAGCTCACGCGCGAGGCCGACAGAGTCAAGAACGCAAAATAAAAGATCAAAAGAATCAAAAGTGCCGTTAGACGCGAGTCCCAGACCCAGTACTGCCCCCACATCGGGCGTCCGAATAAAGCCCCGGCCACAATGGCAAAGACCGTCATCAAAAAGCCTGTCGGAGCACAAGCTTGGGAAAGCACTACCGCCCAAAGTTTTAAATTGAAAAAAACAACGATAATGCCTGACAAGGCTATCAAACAGTAGCAAATCAGAGCAATCGCCGTGGCCACAATGTGCAAGTAAAACACCCAGTAAATGTCAGCGGCACCGATTGCCGTGGTGTTGGAGAAAGCATTCATCCAGACGGCAGATGCTCCCATGGCGCAGACAGCTAACGCCAACAGCACCGTGATGCAGCGACCGAGAGCGGTATAGATTGTTTTGGGTGTGAAGTTAAACATAGATAAACTCAAAAATAAACGGGACTATTGTAGCCCGAAAGTGCACGAAGAACGTAACGCAAAAGACAAACCTTCACTTCTGAGTATTTTCGCTAAAATGGAAAAGTTAATGACACAATTTTGAAGAAGACCCTATCATGCAATTTTTGATCGCTGATGATCACTCAATCGTGACAATGGCCCTTGAAATGTTACTCAAGGACTACGACGGACAAGACAATACGGTATTTACCGCCAACAATAAAGACGACGCCCTGGCGCTAGCCCAAGAATACGGTGAGACTGCCGACTTGATGATTTTGGACCTTTCAATGCCCGGCGTCGAAGGGACTTCTTTAATGGAAGCGATCGTTGCTGCTCAACCGACCTTAAAAATCCTTGTTATGAGCGGCTTATCGGATCAACAAAGCATTATCAAAGTATTGCAAATGGGCGCCGCGGGCTTCATTCCGAAGTCTCTTGATGCCGAACTTTTAACCTCGGCCATTCGCTTTGTATTAGCAGGCGGCGTCTACATTCCGGTCAAATTGCTCACACAAGCTCAAAAGACAGGCCTTTTAACTGCCACCCCTGAAAAGAGCACTCAAGAAGGCACGGTGCGGCTGACCGATCGACAAAAAGACGTTTTAGCCCTTCTCGCTAAGGGCGCGCCCTTTAAGCGCATCTGTAAAGAGTTGGATCTTTCGGAAGGAACCGTCAAGACGCATGTGACGGCCATCTACCGAGCCTTTGGCGCCAGTAACCGCACCGAGGCTTTAATTGCCGCCCGCCGTCACGGCTACGACGTGGGCCTTTAATCCTCGCTTTTTGCTTGATTATCTTGCAAGCCCAGAATCTCCCGAAGTGCCTCATTGAGGTCTTCGGCCGAGACGGGTTTTTGCATCAAACGTGGCATGGCAAAAAGCTTTGCATCGGCCTCACTGAGTGTTCTTAGTTGCCGCACATAATCGGCTTGAATCAAATCCTCATGAACGGCGGTCAGCAATATGGCCGGCACCGTTTCTTCACGGGCCTTGGACACGGCCAAGAGCACCTCTAGCCCCGTAGGATCATTGTCCCCAAGATTAAAGTCAGAAATCACGGCATCAAGTTTTGAAGCCAGCCGAACCTCGTCCACAAAGGCTTCCGTCAGGCCTGCGGCCGAAATAACCTTCACGCCCCAACTGGATAATAGAGCCGATAATGAATCTCTGACCATCGCATTGTCATCGACCAAGGCCACCGTTGCGTCGAGCGTTTTGTGACTGCCACCTGTGGAGCGTCTCGGTGTAAAAAGGCTCGCTTGCTCGGCTTCATGAACAGGTAAGTCAATTCGGAAAATCGAACCTCGCCCAGGGCGAGATGAGGCCGAAAGGCGCATTCCGAGCAGCTCACAGATCACTTTAACAATGGACAAACCAAGCCCATAACCTTCTACGGTATCCCGCGTGGCGTGGCTGCGATAAAAGGATTCGAAAATACGCTTTTGCTCACTTTTCTCAATCCCCGCTCCGCTATCGACCACACAGATACTGACCGTTTTGTTGGCAATCAATCGTGCGGCTAGAATCACACCGCCGGAATTGGTGTAGTTAATCGCATTGGTGATCAAATTGCGAATCGCACGAGACAGTAGCTGAGCATCCGTGTAAACAATGACATCCAAATTCTTAAGCGTGAAACTTAGACCTTTTTCTTTAGCAATAGGTTCAAACTCCATCGCTAAGTCTTCCAACAAGGTCTGAAGTTTTAAGGGTTGCTTATCGATATTGATGTGCCCGGCTTCCAATCGCGAGACTTCCAAGATTTGCGCCACTAGCGTTTGTAACGCACTCGTTGTCTTTGCCAACTGCTCTACCACCGCCCGAGTCTTCGCATCTTGACTTTGTTGCAAGAGTTGGATGTAAATGCCGATTGCTTGCAACGGTTGACGAATGTCGTGGTTAGCAGCGGCAAAAAATCGTGCACGAAGCCGACTTTGCTCTTGGGTCTCACGACGCAATTTTTCGGCCAATTTTTTTTCAAGCGTCAGTCGCTTAACGAGCTCTTCATTTTCTTGGTCATTGCGCACTGACATCTGAACAATGTCATTAAAACGTCGGCCGGAATAGAAAATAAAGATCACCACGCATACCAACAGTAGCGCAATCACGAGTCGCGAAAGACCGAACATCAAAGCTAAGCGAAGCACCAAAGGCGTAACGCTTAAAAGCGTAAAAACGCCAAGACTTGGCAACCAACATGCATAAATGGGCCAAGAGGCAAAGGTCACCGTCAAGATAACGGCAATGAGCAAAATCTGAGAGGGTTCTGCTGAAGAGCCATGGGCAAAAAACACACCGGCAAAAGCCCAAATGAGGCCAGCGACCACGGCCAAGAGCATCCAGGTACGCATCCAAAAGTGAATGCGGGCGTGACGGTATCGATCGGCCCAAAAACGACGATTAAAGTCCAGTGCGCCGTAAAGATGCAGCGCCACGAAACTGACCCACACGACAAGCACGGGGTGGCTGATCTCGTCCCACAAAATAACAACCAACAAGATTGCCGCTAAACCTTCGGCAATCAATGCAACAGGTTGCAGTTTCAGTGAACTTAAAATTTGTCGGACAAGCACGCGCGAGTGACGACGACGCCACTGCTCAAGACTCGTGTTATCCGTATAAGGCGCGCCGTTCGTTAGGAGCCTGAACCACTGCGCTTTAAGCCACGTGGTGAGCATGAGAGTCAAAGCGCGCCGTCACGCGCGGATGGTCAAATGTTGAGAGCACCACAAAGCCCTTTTCGGTTCTCATGCGCACTTTGGCGCCCACGGGCAATGTGGCCTTCACGGGAGAGTGTCCGAAGGGCAATCCCGTGAGAATCGTGACATGAGGCAAACGCTTTTTCATCCAAGCCAGCACATCGGCAAACAAGAAATCGTTCCCTTTGGGATGCGCAGGATCAGAGTCTCGGAAGTCACCCAAAAGAATCGCTTTTTGGCGAGAGAGAACGCCTGCCATATCCAATTGCATCAAACTGCGCTCTAAGCGATACGCCCGGTCGTTACAGTCTTCTAGGAACAAAATACCGCCATCGATCTGCGGGAAATACCTTGAACCCAAAAGCGACACAATCATGGAGAGATTGCCGCCCCACAAGATGCCTTCCATGTCAGAAGGCGGCGCTTCGCGACAAGCAAATGAACACGTCCACTCCTCGGCAAAAAGCGCCGAGTGGAAGCTTTTTTCCGTAAAGTAAAGGGGCGAGTCGACAAAGTCCGTGCCGTTAGGCCCCTGATAGCTGACTTTGCCCGTTAACGCAAAATAGGCGAGATTAAAAGCCGTGAAATCCGAATAGCCGCAAAACACAGGATCGGCAGCGGCAATGGCCTCAAAATCAATACGATCCAAAATTCGGGTTAAACCGTAGCCGCCACGAATAGGCATGACGAGATCAATATCAGGGTTACAAGCCATGCTCATCAACCCTTCCAAACGCTCGTCTTCGGTGCCTGCAAATTGTTTGATGTTTTTAAACACCGTATCGTGCAACACAACCTCAGCGCCGTGGTCCTGGAAATATAACTTAGCAAGCGCCGGTGTGGAGACATCAATAACGGCACGCGAGGGCGCGCAAAATCCGATGCGGATCGGAAAATCAGGCATGTCGCTTTTCCCCGAAAAATTTGGTTAAGAGTAACGAGGCTTCTTTAGCCATGATGCCGCCGTCGACTTGTACCTTATGCGTAAACTTCGCGGCACTTTGCAGATCAATCGCTCCCCCATAGGCCCCGGTTTTTTCATCACGTGCGGCGTAAACCACACGAGAAAGACGAGCGTGAGCAATAAGTCCTGCACACATCACACAAGGTTCAAGCGTCACGTAAAGTGTGCAACCATTGAGCCGATAGTTTTCAAGCACTTGAGCGGCTTGGCGGATGGCGATGACTTCAGCGTGCGCACTCGGATCGTTCAATTCGATCATGGAGTTACGACCGACGCCAATCACGGCACCGTCTTTGACAATCACGCAACCGACAGGCACTTCGTTATGCTTGGCGGCTTCTCGAGCATACTCCATGGCCTCACGCATAAACTGTGCATCAAGCGGATGCGTTTGGCGTTTACGGGAATTAATTTCTCGATTGCGTTGCTGCAAAGCCTTTTGCATGATGGCTCGCAACGTCTCACGGCGCTCTTTTTCTCTGGAGACGGCCTCTTCAAGCGTCTCTCTTGAGTAACGATCGGTACTGTTTTTACGATATCCCACCGTCGCCTCAAAAATGAGGCCTTTCTTCAACGACTGCAAAAGAACAGTTACGGGTGTCTCATTTAACCAGTCGCCAGCCGTATCGAGAAACTCTTGAGCTTTGGTCAGTGCCGTAGCGGCAGAAATAAGATCATCAGGTAAATACGTGAGGAAAGCTTCTAGCACGACCAAAAGGTCGGCCGGATTGTGCCGCTCTAATGAGGCAAGATTGCTGCCCTTACGGATGCTTAATTCAACAAAACGTTGCACATTTCTCTCCACACGGTGATCTTCGTATTGTAGCGATTTTGCTTGGCTTGGATACAATGTGGAACATTCCTTTACTGTTTTGATGGCTGTGCTATGTTGATTAAGAAAATTTTCCTTTGTGTGGCGATGAGTTCCGTGACGCTTTGTGCATCTGCAGGTCAATACGCCACCGAGCTTGGTCAGTGTTTGTATAACAATGCAAGCCAAGCCGATAGCGACACCTTAACTCAATGGGCGTTTGTGACACTCAGTCAAACTCGTGCAGCCAAAAGCATTGCCACGATTCCGGCCAAAGTTAATCAAGAAGTCACATCAAAAGCACAAACCGTGGTCTTGAGACTGTTGGCCAAGGACTGTGCAAGCCAGGCACTAAAAGCCACTTTGTACGAGGGCAAAAACGGTGTCTCGGAAGGCATTAAGCACGCCGTCACCATGCGGCTAGAAAAAGAATTCCAGTCTCAAACGGTGGACGCTTTAATTGCCAAACTTACGCAATTGAAAACACCTTAACGGCTTTTAGCGCTTGGTTTGGAACACTTCGTCACTGCTGATCTGACTCTTGGGCGGAAGACCCACTATGGAACTCACTGCTTTTTCATAGCCATCGAACGCTTCGTGCATACGATTAGCGAACCATTGCATGAAAAGTCTGACGCGACGAATATGCCAATTAGCTCGTGATGTAACGACATAGCACTCTTCAGGCTTTCTCATCCAACCGGGCATCACGGGCACTAAGCGACCCGCCGTCAGCTCTTCGTAGATTTGTACGAGCGGCATATCCACCCCAACTCCCTGGTCAGCCAACAAAGCTTGACGAATGGTCGTAATATCGGCCATTCGCACCACACGGTCATAGACCGGTGCTTCCCGAATTTCGCCTCGCTCCAAGAACTTCGTTTCCGGTCGTACCGGCCCCTGATAGGCATAAACGGTATGCTTGACCAAATCGATGGGCCTCAAAGGCATACCGTGACGGGCAATGTAAGCGGGCGAAGCCACCGGCAAATAAACATTGCGTCCACGGTACATGTAGACTAACCCCGGAAGCGTCGGCTCACCGGTCAAAACACCGACTTCGCATAAACCTTTAGCCATGTCGGGCTCTTTCATGCCGGTCACAATGTCGATATCAATATTGGGATACAGCGTTTTAAAGGCTGTCAGAAAAGGCATGATGCGACGTGATGCAAAGCCCGGGGCGACGGAAAGACGAATATGCCCTGCGGTTGCCGCTGCGTCAGTTTGCAAAGACTCGATGAGCTTTTGATGAGTGCGAAGCACGGGCTCCATGCGAGACAGTGCCTTTTGACCGGCTTCAGTCAATTGCATGGGACGAGAGTTGTGCTGAACAAGCGCTTGACCGATCGCCCGTTCGAGTGATCGAATGGTACGCGATACGGAGGACGGTTCAACATCCAACACGTCGGCGGCGGCCACTAATGAGCCTGTTTTTGCGTAAGTTACAAAAACGCGCCAAGCGGACAGATCATCGGCTCGCGAACTCATCACAACCTCCTACTACTCATGCAAACAGTTAGGCCATTGTACCTATGACTGCACTAAAATAATTTGCGTATTGTGCATGTTTAATTTGCATTTGAATACATAGCGTATTTTGCTTGAGCGTGAGAAACTGCCGATACGAAATCAATAAGGAGAAACTCAATGGATCGAGACGAATTTTATTGGCTGGGCCAAATCAATAAGGCCACACTCATCTTGAACACACGAGAAGGGCTTTTAAAGCCCGAAGTGGCTAGTAAAGCTGCTGATGCCTTAAAGACCGTAATGGCTTCGGGTGATGTGCCTGCCAACCGTGTGAAGCGAGTCATCGACTTTGAACCCAAACTCATTGAAGCGGCAGGAACGCCTGCCATTACTGAAATGCATGTTGGCCGTTCCAGTCAAGATATGCACTCCACGTTCCGTTCTGCCATTCTTCGCGACAATGTGATCGCTGTCTCAAAGGCGCTCGATACCATGATGCGCACCATGCTTGAGATGGCTCGTGAGCATCAAGACACGGTTCTGCCCTCGTATACAAACGGTGTCGCCGCTCAACCTTCCACCTTTGCGCACTACCTTTTGGGCTACCTGGAAGGTTTCAAGCGCGATCGAGTCCGTTTGGATGAGTTCTACGCTCGTCTTAACACCTGCCCGATGGGCTCTTGTGTTTTAAACGGCACGGGCTGGCCTTTAAACCGCCGTGACATGGCCAAATTCTTGGGCTACGATGCGCCGACTCGCAACGCCTTTGATGCCACGCAAATCTCCATGGTGGATTTGCCCGTGGAATTTGCCCAAATTGAAGCGTCCATTGGGCTTCATATCGGTGAATTCATCGCAGACGTCATGGTGCAGTACGCTCAACCGCGTCCCTGGATGCTTCTGTCTGAAGGCAAAACGTATGTCTCTTCTGCCATGCCGCAAAAACGCAATCCGGGGGTTTTGATCAGCTGCCGCGGTAACGCAAGCGACGTGGTAAGCAATGCCGTAGCTGTCATGACGCGCGCTCACAATGTGCCTAGCGGCATGATTGACGGCAAGAGCGTTAAGATCCATGATGCGTTGGCTCAAGCCACGGTGAAAACCTTGGAACGCTTCACCGGCATTTTGACTTCGCTTGTCATCAATAAAGACCGCGCGCTCGAAGAATTAAGCCTTGACTGGACTGCCAGCCAAGAAATCGCCGACCGCTTAATGAGCCGCCACGGCTTATCGTTCCGCGTCGGTCACCACGTGGCTAGCGGCATGGTCAGCTATGCTCGCGCCAACGGTATTCTGCCGCTTACCTTCCCCTACTCGGAAATGTGCCGCATCTATGCCGAAGTGGTCGCCAAGGAAATGCCCGGTGTGGACACCACGTGCCCGATGACCGAAGATGAGTTCCGCGCTGCGCTGGATCCCCGCGAAATCATCCGCGCTCGTCGGACCGAAGGCAGTGCCAATCCTGATGAAGTCAAACGCATGATGGATGAACTTGACAGTGAATTCAATGCCTTGGTTGGAGCTCGCGAGGCTCGTGCTAAAGCATTGGATGATGCACTGACTACGTTGGATAAAACTTTTGAAGACACCTTTTAACCGTCGTTTCAGTGTTTAGTTCAAAGGCCTCAGTTTAGTGAACTGGGGCCTTTTCGTATTCAGGGACTCTATTTCAATTCACTCCTGTCCAAAATAATTTGAATTTTTAAAGAACCATTAATCATTTCAGT
>ERZ791802.187-NODE-187-length-73749-cov-11.985793_pt1 | contig 73749 bp, 115 predicted proteins | sample MGYA00510308_ERZ791802 | MGnify/ENA primary metagenome ERZ791802 (study PRJEB30046, sample SAMN00792028) | human gut metagenome | study: EMG produced TPA metagenomics assembly of the A metagenome-wide association study of gut microbiota in type 2...
TAATGATTGATTATCAGCGGTTTTCATTGTTTTGCTTTTTGTTCGAGTGATCCGCTTGGGATTGTGTTATAAAACTTATTTATTTGATTATCACATTGTTATATAGGTTTATTACTGCATGGTATCACAATAGTATCTTTTTTATTTTGCTAATCTGTTCTTCGTATTTCCAGGTATCATCTATCATATTGCCTTTTCCAGAACATAGCCACTTAACATTAAGCATAGGGAATGCTTCGGAAATCCGGGATATTATATCACTTCCTATCGTTCCTCTGCCTTTTCCACTTTTATCCGAATTACTGATATATCCATTTCCTATATTACAGTATACTTCAAAGGAGCTATATCCTTTTACAATTTTCAGTTCATACCTTGCATAGTGAGCAAATGCCTTTAGCCTGTCTATCGCCCTTTCGTTTTGTTCTGTATTTTTTTTCATTAAATATTTAGTAATAATTTTATTTCACAAAAACATGCTTAATAACATATTAATATTCAAAACATTTATTGAACAATGATGTTATATGTTATACAAACTATCATTTTTAATAAACAAAGTAATATCATGGAAGAAGTTAACCTTTCTGCGCCCTGTATGATGAAGCAAATTAAAATTCTTACGCAACAATTACTACGACTATCCGAGGACCTTGAATTGGCCCACGAAAGAATTTCCGTATTGGAAAAAGACTTTGAAACGCATAAATCTGAACTGCACCATAAACATCCGGTTTATAAAATGAATATATTGCATTCAAAAGTTACCGGATTTTAAAAATAAGCAAGAACCGCCCCTACAAAATAGGGGTTGTTCTTAAGCTGTCTTTTTTTCTTCCAATACATTTTTTACGTCTAAAAGCGCTTGTTCAAGTTCGTCTCTTGCTTTCGCAATAGTCTGTTCAAGCTCGTTAAACTGTTTTTTCAGTTTACCAAAAAGCCTTTCATATCTTGAAACGGTTGTTTCATACAGCCTTGACAGCTCATCGTAAGAGAGAGACACGGAATCTGTGTCCTGCTGACTCAAACCGCTATCTTCATCTTCTATGAACATAGGTCCTTTGCCAGTGAGGATGTAGTTGGCGTTGACTTGGGGGTATGCTTCGCAAAGCTGAACTATTATATCACCAGATATAGCCTTAGTAACCCCTTTTTTGTAATGGGATATTTTAGCTTGTGCATTTTTCACGCCACAATCTTTTTCAAGCAAATATGGACTAATCTTTAAGCACTCCATAACCTCTAAAAAGCGTTCACTTGCAGCCATGATGATACTTTCACCAATATTTTCTTCGTTCTCATTTTTTAGAAAAGGTTGTCCTTCTCCTGTGATAAGCCACACCCGGCTATATTCAGGAAATACTGATAATATTTTATCCGCATAATTAGCACTTATGGCTTTTATTTTCCCATCACGAATATCATACAATGGCTGTGCCCTCTTAATCCCCATCAACTGAGATAACTTAGAAAGAGTCACTTTCTCATTATCAGTGATAAACTCTAATATTTCCCTACTGTTCATCATAATAATACTGTATTTATTTGGAGATACAGTAAAATACTGTATCTTTGCACCCGTTGCAAGTAGAGAGGCAACAGACACATGATTAAACAATCGCCCTAACGTGGGCTTTTCTATATGGAAATCCGTTGCCTCTCTACTTTAGCAACGGATTTTTTATTTTATAAAGTACAATCGGTTATTGTTTCCGCTTTACGAGCTACTGCGGAGGGCTATCGGGGAAAATACGTTCGACCAATAACAGATTTAAAACAACCTTCCGAAGCTTCACGGTGAAAGCCCGTGAGGGGATGCACGAAAGAAGGCAGTCGATTGAAATAAGCAGACTGGTGCGCAGGTGCAGGTTACGAGATAACCAACTCTGTAAAAGCTGAAAGCCGAGATTGGAAGCACCCAATTCAGAGCCGAGACGAAAAAGCCGAGATGACGGGCTCATTCTCTTGAATTATCCCCAAAACCGTAAGAGAGAAAAACACTCTCTACGGGTAAGGGGATGATTCACTCAATTCCCCTACCTCAAATCAAAGCAGGTTATTATTTATTAAGTTATATAACTTATTATAAACTATATATTCATTATAACTATAAACTTAATATTAATATAATTACAATGGAAAAAGTAAGTCTTAAATATGAAGCATATACAGACGGTAGTTGCGATAATCTTTCTCCTTATGGAGAAGGCGGGTCTGCTTATATAATACTTAAAGACGGTATAATAATAAAAGAATCCAAAAAAGGATTCGTTGGCACTACGAACAACCGTATGGAAATGCTTGCAATAATAAGTGCCGTAAAATCCGTTCCAAAAGGGGCTACATTAACCGTGTATACAGATTCTCAATATTGTATAACGAGCTTTACGAACTGCAAGAAACCCAAAAAGAACTTAGACTTAATAAACCTCTATCATCATTGCGCCGCATCACTCCATGAGATATGTTTTGTTTGGGTAAAGGGACACAGCGGCAATGAATACAACGAGCACGTTGACTCTTTAGCCTATTCTGCGTATGAGGAGATTATAAACAAATACAATCTCCCTAAAACAAGAGTAGGAAAAGGACGATGAATATTTAAAGGGGCAGCAATGGTCTGCCACCCCTTTGGGTCTTAACCTCTGCGAACCCTAATTACAGTCCGCCGGATTTTAATCCTGGTTGTGGTTTTGACCCTTACAGTAATTCTTGCCATAAGCGTTAATTATAATGTTAAACATTGGATAATCTCAGCCTTATCCGTCAGGCGATTTCCTTTCTCATGTTATGGCAACAGATTATAGAAATCGGGCAAGTATTACTGTTTTATATCAATTAATAAATTATATAGCAATGAAGAAAATAACAAAGATTGAGATTATAATGTCAGTAGATGAAGATGCCGATTTGTATTCAAGAGATATAACTTTAAACGGGGAAAAGGTTTTCCATGATGAGTTCAAAAGAAATCTCTTAAATACAAAAGACTTTATTCACGTTTTTACCGACAAACTAATTAGCGGCATTGAAAATGATTAAATACAGCTATTTTCACTATATTAACCGATTGTACAACATTTCAAAGAACGAATTATGATTAATAAAAAAATTCAATTCAAAGCAGACGGCACACCTATTAAAGATGAATGCTATCTTCAGTATGAGAGAGAATGGCTTGACCTAAGAAGAAGGGCGGCAGAGTTTGGTCGCTTTTTACAATCAGAACTTGATAAGCGGTTTGATTTGTCTAAGAGCGAATGGTGCAAATTACATAGTCATTTGATTACCGAGTATTCCTCTGACAGCAAAATGCTTGACCACATCCTTTAATGTTTCTATGGCTATTGATTTTACCATATCAATAGCCTTTTCTTTTGTTTCTCTCTTTTTTTCTCCGCTATATCCTCCTAAGTCAAAGAATATTCTTCCTTTTTCTGTTAGTTCCGGGCTTATAGCTCCACATACATTATATCTATCAGTTACATATCCATCTGATTCAACTACATCAAAGACATATTTCCAATACTGAAAACCTTCCTTACCAACAAGAGAACAATCAATCATTTGTTTCTCATCAGCAAGCTCTAATATGAAGTTTTTAAATTTCAGAAGCTTTTCTATATCTATTTAATAATCAAATATATACGCAAAACATGTTTTATAACATACATTTATTTACTGTATTAGTATTGTTAATACAGTATTTTACTGTATCTTTGCGTCGTTGTTAGAACGAAAGAACGACAACAACAAGACATAAAAAATAGAAGCAACCATAAAAGCCGCTTGTATTTGTTTTTATGTCGGCGAATATAGCTATTTTCTATGAAAAAACAAATAAAGTGAGAAAATTTATATAATAGATAATATGAAAATAACAAGAGAAGATATTTTGAAGATTAAACCAGGGACTTCGCTTACTGTACGTCTAAGTGATTACAGAGCTTGCGATTCAGCGAGAGCTGTTGCTTATAGAGCCGCTTTAGCAGACCCAAGACCGGATGTAGAGAGATATAAGGTGTCTATTAATACGAAAACATGGGAAATTACAATTACAGCCGTTAAAAAGTTATGACTCGCACAGAAGCAAGAATATTAGCAGAAGAACTGTACAAACTTATGCGCAAGGATGTGAAAAGGATTGTAGAGGAAACAGTGATTGAATGTTCGGATGAATGGGTTGGGGTAGGAGAGGCTGCTAATATTCTTGGGTGCAGTGTTGGTACTTTGTATAACAATATATCTAATATTCCTCATACAAAGAACGGCAGACTTCTTCGATTTAAGAAATCGGAATTGATTAAATATTTGGAAAGATGAAACCCTACAACTTAAACAGAATCACTTCTCTGCTTCTTCGGATTGCTCTAATAATAGCAATCATGGCGGGATGTATATACAGCAGCCGTGTAGAATACAACGATGATGTATTATCCGGCATGAGTTCCGATAAGTATGACTTCATCAGAAGCCGGATAAACGACAGCTCACGGTCGGCGGTAGTATCTGAATATATGAACAACAAGCAGTATTACGACAGCCTTGACTATTAAAACCGCGTTGTGTGAACAACGCTCCTTCCTCTTAGCTCAGCCAGGCAGAGCATCGCTATGGTTACTTGTTCGAAGGTTTAGTATCCGGTAATTTCCGGTTAGCGAAGGTCGCACGTTCGAGTCGTGCAGAGGGAGCATTATAGGCGAAACCGATGAGCCAAACATTCGGGATGGGAGACTTAACCCTCAAAAATGAAGTCGTGTTCAGGGCACGTAAAATTAGCCTGCGCTGATAAGCAGTATATCTATATATACACATAGCTGAGGCGATGTATAGCGTGCAAGCAACCGATTGCGAAGACTGTTCATTGAGAGGTGAATACGAGCATAAGGCAGCAGCGTGATTAAGTTAATGAACATACTACAATAGTAGTCTATGTATCAGCGCGGAAAATCGTCCGTTGACCGTTAAAGTATGATGTTTGGGCGTCATTATCGCTGGTACTATTATATACTCCCTTCCCGTCAAATTCGGGCACGCTGAAAGCTAAACACGTATTGTTGCGTTGAAGGGAGCCAATATTTATTAATCTTTAAATATATAGAATTATGATTGGGAAAAAAGTAATTATTAGAGCAGACAGAGCGGGCGTATTTTACGGAGTATTGAAAGAAAAAAATGGTAGTGAGGTTACATTGACAGACTGCCGAAGATTGTGGTGTTGGTATGGGGCTGCATCTATCAGCCAATTAGCTGTTGAGGGAACGAAAAGACCTAATGATTGTAAATTTACATTAGTTGTACCGATAATCTCTATTTTGGGGGTTATAGAAATAATTCCTTGTACAGATGAAGCGATAAAATCCATTGAGGAGGTAGCCGTATGGAAGAACAGATAAGAAAGTTTCTTAGTATATACTCTGGCTATGGCTCTGGCGATGGCTCTGGTGATGGCTATGGCTCTGGCGATGGCTATGGCTCTGGCGATGGCGATGGCTATGGCTATGGCTATGGCTATGGCTATGGCTCTGGCTCTGGCTCTGGCTCTGGCTATGGCTCTGGCTATGGCTCTGGCGATGGCTATGGCGATGGCGATGGCGATGGCTATGGCTATGGCTATGGCTCTGGCTCTGGCTATGGCTCTGGCGATGGCGATGGCGATGGCTATGGCTCTGGCTATGGCTATGGCTCTGGCTATGGCTATGGCTATGGCTCTGGCTCTGGCTATGGCTCTGGCGATGGCGATGGCGATGGCTCTGGCGATGGCGATGGAATTAAAACATTCAATGGCGACAAAGCATATATCATTGATGATATTCCTACAATTATCAAGCATGTTCATGACAATGTAGCTAAAGGATATATACTGAACGATGACTTTACATTGACTGAGACATTTGTTGCAAAAAGGAATGGGAAATTCGCTCATGGAGAAACATTGCACGAGGCCTTTGCTTCGCTTCAAGAAAAATTGTATGACGATTCAACCGAGGAGGAAAGGTTGGAAGCTTTTAAAAAGCATTTTCAGGACTTTACTAAAAAGGTATCGGCTAAAGAATTGTTCCATTGGCATCATGTGCTGACCGGTTCGTGCAAGCAAGGAAGGCTGTCATTCTGTGCCAATAAGGGAATAGACATTGACAATGATACTTATACCGTACATGAGTTTATAGAATTAACTCAATATTCTTATGGCGGTGATATAATCAGAAAATTGAAGTAATATGTAATTATCCCGTGTCTCTCAATAGATGTTTGAGAGTAGTAAGGCAACCATCGGAACGCCCACGGGAGTTAACTAAATTGTAACAGCAATGGATACGCTTTTCAACTATATTAATCTATTCTTCGTTTTCTTTCTCGGGTTCGGATGCGGCATTATTTTTGTCTATTTGATGACGAAAATAATAGACAAAGCAATTCACGCATGCTCTGACAATCAAGAAGCCAAATGCAATAAATCCGTAAAAGAAGATATATGTAAGAAAGAAAATCCTTATCACATATCTATATCCAAGATTGTAATTAGCAGGAAAGAAGATAAGAAGGGAGGAGGCGATGACGGTACCCGAAAGTAGGAATAAGTATTGGGGTTTATATCGAATTCTTGCCGCTATATACGCAACGGCAACAAAAAGGTACGATATATACACGCAAATGATAGATGCAGTGGCTGAGAAAACAACCTGTTCATAAAACTCCAAGTTGGCAAACTCGGGTATGTACAGATACAAGACAGTAAATAAGACGGGGAACGATACCGCAAAAGCGGTAAACAAAGACTTATGCTCCATATTGTAGCATTTGATTAATTCTGATAAATCCATATTTCTTAATTTTTAGTTTGGCGACACAAAATTAAGAAAATCCCCTGATAATAACGTGATGTTGCCAATCGAATTGGTTCAGGGGAACAAAGCCTGTAAGGGTGAATAATTCATGATAGCTTTTTAATGTAGACAGTCCCGTCCACGTGCTGGTCGGGAAACACTGCGACATGGTGGAATGGTAGACGCAGCACTCTATGATAGGAATGTCAAACCTTAGATGTGTGGAGCTTGACAACTCGTCCCGGTTCGAGTCCGGGTGTCGCAACATCTTCACTACAGATGAAGTATTTGTTTAGTCGTAGCCGGGCGGTCTGTGAAGATAGTCCGGTTTTTCTTGAAACCAATTAATAACAATCATATGAAAACATTACAATTAAGTGAACAAAAAGCCCGTGAACTATATCGGAGCGGTTCAAAAGAACTAAAAACAGTATTGGAAGAATCCTTTGGAAAAGATTTCTTTTCACAAGACGTTACAGAAAGAGTGAAAACCTACCTTGATGCTTGCCACGAGTTGGGAAGGGAACCACTCGATGAGAAAAAGCTATTGGAATTAGGCTTAACGGAACACGATATTGCTTACCAAAAGCTGACTCTAATTATAGAAGCCCTAAACGAAGGTTGGAAAGCTGATGTATGCGATGCAAACGTGAGACGCTGGTATCCGTGGTTCGAGCCTAATGGGTCTCCTTCCTCTTTCGCTTTCTGCGGTTCGGCTTGCGCTAATGCGTATGCGAATGCGGGTTGCGGGTCTCGCCTTTGTTTGAAAAGCGAAAAGCTTTCCAATTATTGCGGGAAGCAATTCATTGATTTGTGGAAACAATTTATTCTATAACCCTATAAACTTACAATTATGACTTTAAATGTAGATAAAAAGAACGCTTTAAAGGCTTGGAGAGAAGCGGACAATAAAGGAAAGCAGATGCTTGAAAATCTATACGGCAAAGAAATATTTGCCAATCAAAACGTAATGGATAGAATCAAAACGTTTGAAGACGCAATGGAAGAAACAGGAAGAAAAGGTGTCCCTGATTTTTCAGATTTACCCAAAGACATGCGCAGGCATTTCATTGCGTTATATAAAATGGAAGTTATTACGGAAGCTCTGAATGAAGGCTGGAAAGCAGACTGGGATAACTCGGATGAGAACAAGTATTATCCCTATTTCATTATGTCTCCTTCCTCTTTCGCTTTCGGCTTTTCGTATTACGATTATGCGTTTGCGCGTGCGGGTAGCGGGTCTCGCCTTTGTTATAAAACACGCGAACTTGCGGAATATTCGGCAAAACAATTTATTGACATTTGGAAAGACATCCAGATAGGATAAGATAACAATCATATGAAAACATTTGAAGAATTAAAAGAAGAACTCTTGACCCGCGCTAAAAATGCTGGCGCATGCCAATCCGGCTACGCAATGGGGCTAAGAAGCAATACGAAAGCCGACCTTCTAAAAGCCGTGAGAGAAGCGAAGTGCGCACCGCTTCCCTTTAACCTTGTACGGGCGGTTTAAAAACACAATACAATGGAAAATGAACTTGAAGAACTGTACAAGGAGCTAAACGAAGTCAAAGCTTGCGATTTGGACTATCTTCCCAAGTATGGGTATTCTTCAAAAGAAGAAATCATTTATCTTATAGAGGAAGACATTGAGGAGCTGCGCGCAGAACTCGAATGTAATCAATATGATTATACACCTGACGAACTCGAAGACGAAAGGATGTTTCTTTGCGTTAGTCAAGTACTACCAAGATATTGTTAAACTAAAAAACATTTATAATGAGTACAATAACGACAATCCCGCAGCTTAAATCAATGCTTGCGAATGACAATGTGAAAGCACGTTTCAAAGAAATTCTCGGAAAGAAAGCGCCGGGATTTATCAGTTCGATAGTAGCGGTTGCCAATAGCAATACATTGCTTCAAAAGGCAGAACCACAGTCTATCATGAATGCCGCTGTGGTAGCAGCTACTTTAGATTTACCTATCAACCCCAATCTCGGATTTGCTTACGTTGTCCCTTACGGCAATCAAGCGCAATTTCAAATGGGCTGGAGAGGTTTTGTTCAACTTGCTATGCGTAGCGGTCAATATAAGACAATAAACGTAAATGAGATATATGAGGGGGAGATAAAGAAGTCGAACCGATTTACCGGAGAATATGAATTTGGAGAACGCGCTTCTGATAAGATAGTAGGCTATATGGCTTATTTCAGTCTCATCAACGGTTTTGAGAAGTTTCTCTATATGAGCAAGGAAGATTGCGAAAAACACGGAAGGAAGTTTTCACAAACGTATAAACGCGGCACAGGCATATGGTCTACCGACTTTGACTCTATGGCAAAGAAGACAGTTTTAAAAATGCTACTTTCTAAGTTTGGTATCTTAAGTATTGAAATGCAACGTGCCCAAACATTCGACCAGGCTATTATAAAGGATAACCTGGCAGAAACCGACATAGACGAAGCCGAAGTGTCGTACAATGATAATCCCGACAATGAGGAAGCCAGACGCAATGCAATGAAAGAGGCTTTGCAGGAAGCGGAAGTTGTCGATGAAAACACAGGCGAATTATTTAATACTGAGACAAAATGATTGAACAGGGTAGTTTTGGATGGCTTCGCCAACGCCTGGGGAACTTTACAGGAAGTCGCATCGGGGACTTAATGACAAGCGGAAAGAAAGGGGAGCTGTTTGGGAAGACAGCCCTTTCATACATATATGAAGTCGCAGCAGAAAGAAACCTACTCCCTAAGTATATTGAAGATGATTATCTGTTTGAGATATACCAAAACCAGGTAAGCATCAACAACAAGTTTATAGAGTTCGGACACGAAAATGAAGATTTTGCCGCCGAACGTTACCAGCTTGTCACAAGATGCGAACTTGAAGAGTGCGAAAGTATACAGCACCCTACAATACCTTACTTCTCCGCTTCTCCCGACCGCATAGCGATTAAAGACGGCTTAAGAAAGGTGGTGGAAATAAAATGCCCAACTCCTAAAAAGTTCATGGAGTATATGAATGAGGTTAAGGATAACGATACGCTTAAATCAGTAAATCCTCTATACTTCTACCAAGTACAAGCGGAGATGTCCTGTACAGGATTGAGCAAAGCTGATTTTGTCGTTTTCTGCCCTTTCCTGAAACATAACATTCACATTGTAGAGATAACAAGGGACGATGCCGTAATCGCTGAATTTGAGAGACGGATAACCGAAGCAAACAAAATCATTAATCAAATACTGAATAAAAAATGAATTTAACCGGAAGCGTAAATTTGCTAAAGCTCGAAAAAGCGGGCATAGCAACAATCAAGAATAAGAAATGCGTTGTCATTCCGATAGAAGAAAACGACCTTTATGTAAGTATGGACGAGAACCTGAAAGCAAAAGCCGTCTATCTTAACGTTAATATTAATGAGCGTAGAGAGCCGAGCCAATACGGCAATACCCATTACTGCAAACAATACTTATCAAAGCAGTATAAGGATGCGAACAAGGCAGAAGCAGAAGCCAAGTCAAAAGTTTACCTGGGAGACTTCAAGCCTTATGAATTTGAGGGTTCCGGGAATGCTGCGGCTACGGTGGATGCACCATCCCTACAGACCGACGGGGAAGACAACCTTCCGTTCTGATGTGTAACCTATAAACATATAATATCATGCTGTACGAATTTAAGCTAAAAGTAAACAAGGTTAACGAGAAAGGCGATGAAAAGGAAGTCACCGAACATTACATAACCGATGATGAGCTTTTCGGTCATGTGGAATTGAAAGGCAATGAGCTATACAACGGTGAGTGTGATGTTTTCGCAATCAGCCGGAGTAAGATACGTGAGATTGTCAATGAGAAGCAGGAAGATGAGTTCTTTTATAAGGTTACTCTTGTTGAGATTTTCGTAGACGAAAACGGGAAAGAAAAAGAGAACAAGTATTATGTTCTAATAGCTGCAAAAGACATGGACGATGCCAACAAAAAGGCAGCGGAATACATGAAACAGGGGCTTCAAGATATGAAGCTGGACACTATTGCAAAGACAAAGATTTTAGACTTGATATAATTAATCGAAAGCCCTCTGCTCACGCAGAAGTCCCGTGAAAGGTTCGGGTTAAGTGATTTAATTTCAGCTAACAGTTAACTATCCCGGTGTGGCTTGACCGCCTATCCGGGAGCGATAGCCTGTGAAGGTGTTTTTGGGAAATAATTTTATCCATACAATCTCGCCAAGCCCAACCAGGATTACGCCAATGGCACTGTATACGGGAACTGACGAGAAGATGGGGAATATGGTAGCGTTGAACGTATTGGGCGGTTATTCTTTTTGATTGCCAATTATTTTGTTTTAAAATTAGTATTAGTTATTCATTAGTTTATTATCCTTTACCATCCAGCAAAATAACGTGTTCTGTTCGATTCGGAACTTCCCCACTAATACAATCCATTATGAAACTTACAGTAACCAAATCCGAAGGTGCAACCATTCAGAAGCTTATCGAAGACCGAAAGTCGGACATTCATAATATTGGAGGTGATAGCAAGCAGGCAGAGCGTCTAAGTAAGCTGAACAAGAAGATTGCAAGGCAGATAAAGAAACAATACAAGACATGAGTCCTTACGTAATAACTTCTGCGGTTCTTATTACCTATGACGGAAAGAAGATACCGTTGGAAAACATAGAGAGTGAAATAATGACCCGACCTATCCAGTTGACTAAGGAGAGGATACTCGATGCTTTCTCCATGATGAAAGATAAACCGGTGGATGTGGAACTTAAAATCAAACATATATGAGCAATTATGTTACAGTTACAGCAGAGGTGGAATTTGACATGGAAGATTATATAGATGATATTCTTGAAAAATTGTCAGACGAAGAGTTAATTAAAGAGCTTGAGGACAGAGAGTTTGTTGTTTACGAAACAGCGCCCTTACTTCAAATTGAATTTAACAATCCATCCGATTTAAAAAGGCACTTATGCGACATAGCTAATGCCGGCTATTGTATATCCAATGAAGAACTTATCAATGAAATAAAATTAAAACTACCATAACATGATATATAATAAACAGATAATAAGGGGCAAAATACCGAGTAAATCTAATTGTTATAAAGTTATAACAATCCGCGGTCATGGCAGTCTAGCCAAACAGCCGGCATTGAATGAATATGAAAAGTCGTTCTATCTACAATGTAACCAGTACAGAGGTAAGATGATAGCAGGGCTGTTTGAACTTTATTTGAATGTATTCTATGAAAACCAACGCCCAGACCTCGACAATTGTTTCAAGACAGTACTTGATTGTCTACAAGGATGCAAAGCTATCAAGAATGACCGTAATTGCGTGAAGATAGTAGCAGAGAAGTTTATAGACAAAGTAAATCCAAGAATAGAATTTATAATCAAGGAAGTTGAATTGTAAAGTGTATCAAGAACGATAACAACTGCTGCCTTATCCATGCACGCAAATTCGTTGATAAGGACAATCCTCGTGTTGAAATTGCTATCAAGACTTTGGATTAAAAAAATATAGTTTTCCTTTGGCATTTTGATTTGAGTGTGTATCTTTGCGGCAGTTTCAACGCCAAAGAAGCTGACATAAGATTAATGACGTGGATTTTTTATATCCATTTGACTGCTTATATCTGAAAAGATAAAAGGCTGTTCGCATTCCCTTGTTGGCTACGCATTAATCTTGTGTAGTTTCTTTGGCGAGAAATTGGGAAGCGGACAGCTTTCTTTTTATACATAACTCAAATTTTGTTCAACAATGCCAAAGAAAACAAAATTAGAGAATGGGAGAACAATATGTACCCCACAATCTACGTTAGTACACGAAACGTACGCCCTCACTTTATCTTCTTCAACCGAAGAAATCAAACGTTATTTCAAAGCTATTTTAGAACTTTCAAAGTCAAATCTTTCCTATCCAGTAAACCTTGATAGTTGCTGGATGCTATGCTATTCCGCTAAAGATAAAGCGGTACGTGCTTTAAAGGAAAATTTCATAGAAAATATTGATTATCAGCCGCTCGCCCAAAATGGTGAGCGAACGAGAGGCGGTCAAAACAAGATTGACTATCACCTCTCCGTCTCCTGCTTAGAATACTTCATTGCCCGCAAAGTTCGCCCCGTATTTGACGTGTACCGTGAAGTCTTTCACAAGGTGAACGAGATTGCGCCAAAGGTTGTAAAATCAAGCGCAGCCGACAAGCGGAAAATCGCAAAGCTCGAAAAGGAACTGGAGTTTACGAAAAAACTTCTCGAATGGACAAGATGGAGCGAACGCAGGGAGATTGAATTAAAATGCTCGTGCTTCTCTTTCCTCGTAAAGACGAAGCAGTACGATAAGTGGGCGGAATACAGAAGAACGGGGATAGTCAAGAAGTAACAACCATGATTGAAATACTTATCGTGTTTGGTAGTCTTTTATCGGGCTACCTCACTTTCCGAAAAAAGGGAGAGAAACTTTTCTATTGAGCAAAATCTAAAAATAAACAATAATATTTATGAATGAATTAGTTTTTAAAGGTCAGAATGACCAAGTATTAACCAACAGCTTATTGATAGCTGAAAAGTTTGGAAAAGAACATCAACATGTTTTGCGTGATATAAGAACTCTTATAGAGGGTATGTCCGAAATTGGTGATACCCCCATGTTTGTAGAGAGCACTTATATTAATGAGCAAAACAAGCAAGAATATCCGATATTTATAATGAATCGGGATGGGTTTACTCTTTTGACAATGGGTTTTAATGGCAAGAAGGCTCTTAAATTCAAATTAGAATATATCGCGGCTTTCAACGCAATGGAGAAAGCATTGAAAGAACAACAAAACAAAAAACTTTCTGGTGCAGAATTTCTTCTTGAGCAAGCAAAGTTAATGGTTGAGCAAGAACGCAGACTTTCAAATGTAGAGAATGAAATTGCGGCAATGAAGAAAGAGCGGGAAGAAAATGGGAAGCTGCTTTTATCTTTATCGTTATCACCGGAAGTAATACCTCAATTGTCGATACGAGACAATATCCGACAATTGGTAAATAGATACGCAGAGGCGACAAATACTTCTACTCGGGATGTGTATCACAAGATATATAACCAATTGTATTACCTATATCACATATCAATAAACAACTATAAGAAAGTAAGACGTGACGAATCAAAGCTTGAAATTGCAGAAAGAAACCATTTCCTTGACAAAGTATTCAATATTGCGTCAAACTTAGTTCGTGAGGCTAATATATCATGCTAACATTAATCAATTATACTAAAAATGAAAACAGACGTAAGAACAGTGTACCATTGCGAACACTGCAATAAAATATCACTCAATAAAGGAGCTATGACGTTACATGAGGATAAATGTAAGAGAAACCCCGTTAATAGGTCTTATTGTATAGGATGCAAGCACCTCACAGTAGAGGATATAGAATATAACGATAAACCTGATGAATGTGATTATGATGAGTTCACTCCAAGTGTAAGACCTCGCCGCAGATTTATATGCGATATAGACAACAAGGTAATGTATCATCCAAAAGTCAGAACGTTCAGTAAAAAGAAAAGAGAGCTGATATTTAGCATATCCCAAAAGCCTATGCCTAATGAGGTTGAAGAGTGCGATAATTTTGAAGATAAAATACCGGATTTCACTTTTTAATATGAAAACAATAAAGCAGCAATCAGAAGAGTATGCGTTGAAATATCCTTCCGAAATCCGAAATGAAATAGCGAAAGCATGGATAGACGGGAGAAACTCAATAAGGAAGAAAGAGGTACTTGACCTCTATTTCGTAGAGGAAGAATATAAGGATATATTCATATACTGGCTCAACTACAAAAAAGAGAGGGGGCAGCCATACAAGCAGACCGGAGCAGAGGCATGTTACCGGAAGCTATTAACTCTTTCGGGAGGTGACAAGCAGATGATGATTGCAATAATAGAGCAAAGCATGAGTAATAATTACCAAGGGTTATTTCCACTAAAAGACAATGGGAACAGAAATCACACTAACAAGCAAGGAAATAGCGGTTCTATCTTCCAGGCAGCTGATTGCTATCTGCAAGAACATCAGTAATGAGATAACTTCCATAAGCCAAGCGATAAACGCACCTCCCATACAATTATCACAATGGAGGAAAGATAACGAAACCTGCATAAAGGCGGTTCTTGTAAAGTTCATAGAAGGTACTCTGTTGTTTTACGGCCGTAGCCGCGAGGATATGAATGACTATCAAGTAGCATCCATTGTAAACTCTATCCTTGACAAGTATTATTATTTTAGAATTGAGGATGTTTGCCTTTGTTTTAAACGGGCAAGGGAAAACTCATCATACGGTGGATTTTATGGCAAAATAGACGGTTCTGTCATCATGAGCTGGTTTGCCACTTACGATAAGGAGCGGGATGAAGTGATACACTCAATGCCGGAAGAAAAAATTAATGTTTTTACTGGAGAAGAGTATAGCCGAGAAGAGTACATTGAGATGTTGAAAGTTAAGATAGCCGGTGGAGACCTGTACGCAAACGAAGCATTGCGGCGTGTTGGTACATTCGAGCGTATAATGTTTGATAGACGTGGAGAGTATGCCAGTTATAAGTATTGGCGAAAGCATAAATTTGACAATAAAGTATGAGACTTACAATATGTTGGACGACAAGAGGCAGGCAAAGACGCTTTTACTATGATATATGCAAAAAGTTTGGCATATCGGATTACATGAGTGTTAATCATGAGACGCCATGCGATATAAGGGATGAAGATATGGAACTGTTGAAGGAATGCGAAAAACGAGGGTTTATCCAAATAAGAAACAAACGGTAAATAATCATGGACATAGAGATTGAAAAGAAAATCGAACAATTGGAGTATCAGCGCATGATTGATGAACTTGCAAAAGAGAGCAGAAACAAGAGTATGAACAAGGCAGAACATGCAAGGCAATGACTACCGACACGGCAAATCAGATAATCAGCAAGTATGAGAGCCTTGTAGTTCTGTGCACCTACAACATATTGCTCACGAACGACATTTGTTGCGGGCAGGTTATCGAGTGCCTGCATGCAATGAAAAGAACGCCTTATTACAAACAGGCATTCAAGCGGTATTTGAATGATGCCGATAAGGCAAGAAAGGAATACGAGCGTACTGTAAACAGCGTTATCGGTTCAGACCGGAGCGAGTTTTTCGCCGACTGCAACGACAAGTATACGGAAGAAGTGAACAAGCACGTGGATATGTTGTATTGGCAATTCAAGCAGGTTCTTGACGATAACGGCATATCCCATTCCGCAGAGATTGCAAGGTTCGAACTTGCAAGGACATTGTGTGATTACGCCTGCATCCAGTTTGACGAAAGGATTAAAGAGCTTCGAAAGAAAGATGCACGGTTCAACGGGTTCACGTTGGAATATTTGAAGCTTTCAAATGCGGCAAGGGTGATGAACCTTGCTTCCGATAGTTTGAAAATCGGGAAAACGGTCAATATGAACACAGAGCGGTGCACGGCGGCGTTTGATGTGCTGGTAAGAAAGCTGTCGGATGCGGATAATATTGCCAACGCAATAAAAGTTTAGTGAGATGAAACTTATTTATAACCTTATAACCCTCCTCATGGACCGGCTTTCGGTAGAGGTTGGAGCGAATGAAGAGTGGTTCTGAATTATGGAAATGAAGAAAAGCGAATTGACACACGGCTCTCTGTTTAGCGGCATCGGTGGCCCGGAAATAGCTGCCGAGATAATGGGCTGGAAAAACGTGTTCCATTGTGAAATAAACCCGTTCGGGAGAAAAATACTTGATTATTGGTTTCCAAACAGCAAAAGTTATGAAGACATCACGAAAACAGATTTTACAGAGTGGCGGGGAAAAATCAATGTCCTCACCGGAGGTTTCCCCTGCCAGCCCTTTTCTTGTGCCGGACAGAGAAAGGGAGCGGAAGATGACCGCTACCTCTGTCCGGAAATGCTACGAGCGATACGGGAGATTCAGCCCGATTGGGTTGTTGGTGAAAACGTTGCTGGAATCCTCTCGATGGTACAACCCGGCAGTGAAACTGCGTTGGGACGTGAAGAATCTCTATTCGGAGAGGTTGACCGAAAAAGAATATTGCATCGGCAGGAATACGTCGTCGAAACAGTGTGTAACAACCTTGAACGTGAAGGATATTCCGTCCAACCGGTTGTTATTCCGGCTTGTGCCGTCGGAGCGCCGCACAGAAGAGACCGTGTCTTCTTTATTGCGAGAAGAATACAAGACAATAACAACAACATCGGGAGTGGATATACTTGTAGATTCGGAAGATTTTCCGTTTCTGAATCAATGGAAATGGAAGATAAACAATTCAGGGTATGTTTACAGAACAATCAGAGCGAAAGAAGATGGAAAGAAATGGAAGACTATCTTGATGCACAGATTGATTTGCTGTCCGAAGGAAAACGAGGAAGTGGACCATATCAACAGATGCAAAACGGACAACAGAAAGCAAAATCTTCGGATATTAGCTCATTGGGAAAATCTTCACAATCGGAAGAAAGGTTCAGGAGTAAGGAAACCGAAGGGACGGAACAAATGGCATGCGATAATCTATGTGAACAGGAAAAGGATTCACCTCGGATTTTTCGATACAAAAGAGGAGGCGATGAATGCAAGGTTGAATGCGGAGAGAAAATTGTTGCCCACCGTGCAGACGCAGGGGTTGAAGGTATGCAACGAAAATGGGAAGACAACATTCTATCCGGTAGAGCTGCTTCCGACACCGACAGCCATAGATGGAGGGACGGGAAGAATCAACAAGTCACTATCGCCGAACGCAAAGGAACGGCCAACATTGGCACTTTCCGCGAAGATGGGGCTGCTTCCGACACCCATGGCGAGCGACATACACCATGCAAAGCGGGTGAAGGACTTGAAAAATGCAGGTGCAAAAACGATGGCGAGTCGAAGAAACGGAAGCAATCGTCCGAATGGACTAATGGATTTTCACGGAATGTTACCTACACCAACGACAAGTTGCCACAATCCCGGAACGGCAAAGGACCGGAAAGACGGCAGTCCCCGGACATCAGAACTGAATCATTTGTGTGCCCGCCTGATTGGGAAAACTTCCCAACTCAATCCCCTGTTTGTAGCCGAGATGATGGGATTCCCACCAGATTGGACGGTATTGCCTTTTCAAAGTGGCGGCAGGAATCGATAAAGGCATACGGCAATGCGATTTTACCACAGGTTATATATGAAATTTTTAGAGCAATAAATATTGTAGAAAATGGAAGAATGGAAAACTATTGAAGGTTATGATGGAAGATATGAAGTCAGTAGTCATGGACGTATTAGAAGCGTCAGCATGTTTTTAGGGAATCATATATATCATGGAAAGGTTTTATCTCCCACAATAGCGACAAATGGATATTTAAAAGTTAATTTAATATTAAGAGGGAAAAAGAAGACTTGTTTGGTGCATAGGCTTGTCGCGAAAGCGTTTATAGAAAATAGAAAAAATCTACCACAAGTAAACCATAAAGATGAAATAAAAACCAATAATAATGTTGACAATCTCGAATGGTGTAGCGAATCGTATAATTGTAACTACGGTAAAAGGAATTTTTTATTGATAGAGAAAACAAGGAAGCCTGTATTGCAATTATCGGCTGATGGGAGTTTGATAAACAGATTTGAAGTTTTAAATGACGCCTCCCGAATCACTGGGATAAATGCCGCACATATTTGTGATGTATGTAAAGGGAAAAGGAAATTAGCTGGTGGATATGTATGGAAATACGCCACAAGTAATGTATGAGATATTTCTGGCAATAGAATCTATAGAAAAAATTAGTGAAAATGAATAATGAGGACAAAATTATATTAGACGCCTGCTGCGGCAGTAGAATGTTTTGGTTTGACAAGCATAACCCACTTACTTTATTTGTTGACAAACGTTCAGAAACACTTACGGCCAAGGACAGAGGCAAGACAAGGGTCATAGAAATAAAGCCGGATGTAATAGCCGATTTCACCAACCTTCCATTTGAGGACAATTCTTTCTACATGGTAGTATTCGACCCACCGCACCTGAAAACACTTGGTGAAACCTCATGGATGGCTAAGAAGTACGGTAAACTGCCAAAAGACTGGCAGACACTCATACTTGACGGATTTACTGAGTGTATGCGCGTCTTAAAGCCTAACGGAACACTCATTTTCAAATGGAACGAGAGTGAGATAAAAGCTGCGGAAGTTTTGTCTGTTATTCCGTTCAAACCTCTTTTCGGACATACTACCGGAAGACAGAGCAAGACAATATGGATGTGTTTTATGAAACTCGAGAAATTTCGAGCCGGATAAATGGTGTTAAGTTAAAATTGGTGTTTATGAAATATATGGGAAGCAAATCAAGAATAGCAAAGTATATTTTGCCTATAATCCTGAAAGACCGAAAACCTGCACAGTGTTATGTTGAACCATTTTGCGGTGGATGTAATATGATTGATAAAGTAGATGGTTTCAGAATCGCGAATGATAACAATCCGTATCTGATAGCAATGTGGAAATCTCTTATCAACGGCTGGATTCCACCTGTGAGAATTGAAAGAAATCTTTATAACGAGGTGAGAGAGTGCTACAATAGGCATACAGATGCTTTTGCCTTAGATTACATAGGTTGGGTTGGATTCATGGGTTCGTTTAACGGACGTTTTTTTGACGGGGGATATTCCGGGCATAGCGTAGGTGGTAAATGCGGACAACGCGATTACATATCAGAGCAAATAAGGAATACTTTGTCACAAGTTGAGAACTTAAAAGAGGTTGATTTTGTATGGTCTGATTATAAAAAATTATATATACCCGACAAAAGCATAATCTATTGCGACCCACCATATAAGGGAGTAAAAAAATACTCCTATTCCATTAATCATGATGAATTTTGGGAATGGTGTCGAAAGAAAGTACAAGACGGCAACCAGGTGTTTGTTTCAGAATATAATGCACCCGATGACTTTATGTGTATCTGGGAACGACCTTTGAAAACATCTATTAATCAAACTGTAACAAAACATGCGGTAGAAAGGCTGTTTGTTCATAAATCGCAAATATGATTCAGGGCAACAGAGTAAAATCGCCACATCAAGACATCATGGTGCAAAATGTGTGTTTCGGAAGACAATCGGAAACGGAATAAAAGAAAGGAAAACAAATGAATATAAAGAAAATAAAGAAACATAACCCTCAATCCTTTTTAGACGATTTGAAACGGGTAAGAGAAATCATGGTCTATACAGGACATACCAACTCCTACTATAAGATTCTTAAACACGAATTGTTGAGAGATGCGGAAGAGAAAGCCATCACGTACTATATCACGGATTCTATATTCGCCAGAAAGCGTGATGTCATGGTAATAATTTAATCGAGAAGAATATGAAACAGACAGTAGAAGAAGCAGCCTACAACTATCTCCAAAAGATATTGGAATCAAGCGATTTTGAGATAAACTTTGAAGAAGATAATTATGATGCCGGTGCTCGCGATGCAGTACTTGATGTAACAGAACGGGCTTATATAGCTGGTGCTGAATGGCGTATTAATAGCGTGTGGCATAAGACCAAAGATGAAGTGCCACAAGCTCATGGAGAATACGAAAATGAACATTATCCGCAGATACCATGCCTTGTATATGGGAAATTAAGCACTGGAACTGGTTACGGTGTCCGCTATTGGAATGTAACAGAGCAGTGCTGGGACGATGAAGAGTGTGATGATTACGAGTGTTCCAAAGATGCCATTGAAGAATGGGCGTATTTGGATGATTTAATACTAACCGAATAACATTTTTATGAACAGAGAAGAAGAAATAAAAGCAGCCAATCCCTATGGTAACAGTAGTAGTTTCGCATCAGGTAAAATGATTGGATTTACCATTGGGGCAGAATGGGCAGATGCTCACCCCAAGAACCCTTGGATAAGCGTTAAGGAACAGTTACCAGAAGAAAATGAGAATATCATTATCATGTGCAAGCATGGCGCAATATTTAATGGCACATACTGTAATGGAGTATGGTTCTGTATGGACGGTTATATCAATGATATATACAAAGACAGTCCTATTTACACTTCAATGAGCAGTATACCTCCATTATGGGAGCCTGTGGCCTGGATGCCCATCCCCTCTTTCGATGATATACTTGAAGCCAACAAGGATGTACTGGAACGGATTAAAGAGAAAGGAGATTGAATATGAAGATATATGGAATAATTAGAACAGTCTGGAACGGAAATAGTTATTCTTCCAATCCAGACGAAGATATATTTCTTTATTTGAGCAAGGAAGAACGGGATAAGAACATGCCCAAATGCGTTAGTAATGCTGATATTGAATACAACACTTTTGAAACGGAAACGGAGGACTAAACTATGAAATCAAAACAAGTATTATCAGTCAAACAGATGATACATTTGCAGGAGCTTGGACTGAGTACAAGCGATGGAAGCATGTGTTTCGAGTGGAATGAATCAGATGCAGACAACATGGTTGTAACCTCTCCGGATGCCGATACGAATTACGACTATTATCATGAAACTTACACTTTGCAGGACATTCTCGATAAGCTACCGACACTTATAATTATAAGTTCCGATTTTTATAAGATTTGCATTGAATCGTCTTGTGGATATTGGGATATATATTACTATAAATCTGATGCTACAGAACTTATCTCGAAAAAGTCTGAAAATATTATTGATGTGGCTTACGATATGTTGTGCTGGTGTATTGAAAACGGATATGTTGAAAAGGAGGGTAAATAATGAAAGCAAGAATAAAATCAACCGGAGAGATTGTAGAAGTTGAAGGCTTATTCGACGTTGGGACTGCCTTAGTGAATGGTAGGTATTTTAAAGTGTCAGAACTCGACTTCTTAGATAATTTTGAAACTATTGATTGGGAGCAAAGGCGTTATGAATTGGCAAAATCCGCTATGCAAGGGTATTGTATTGCTTTAGGAATAAACGATGACAGTGAAACTTATGATGATATTGCAATAGGCTCTTTGAGGGTGGCTGATGCACTAATAAAGAAATTGAAAGGGAAATAACCATGGATATAGAAGAAGTAAAAAACAAGAAAGCGAAAGCCGAAATGGAGATAGCTCATATTCTGGAAAAACTTGAAGCCGAAACGGGTTTAAAAGTCAGCAACATGTTTTATATATGCAGAGAAAAGGATAAATCTGCGTTAGCTGTTTCCCCCATAGAGCATATAAAAACCAATATAATCTTAACGTTATAACCATGGAAATAAAGAATGTAGGACAACTTAGGAAAATCATTGAGAACCTTTCCGATGATTACGAAATTGAGATGAGAATCAGACGCAAATTAACGGAGGAAGAATTGAAACATTGCAGATACCCTTATCCTTATGATACGAAATATCTTACTTTGGAATTTGACGATATAGGCGTTTCTAGTAAGGTGTTATGTTTGGGTGTAACTTCTAATGATTGATGATATGGAAGTAACCGATTTTCTTGAAGTAGTAATACTTTGCTTGTCATTATTGATAGTCATTCCTATACTTATGATTATTTGGATTGACTGGGAGCGAATTGAATCTAAGAGAAGAAACAGATGGAAGTAAAGAACGGAATAATAATAGACGGAGTACTGCATGAATTGAAGGAAACGAAACGTAATGATTGTTTAAAATGTTCGTTACGTGATTTATGTCAAAATGAGTTCGGAAACGGATGCCTATGTTGGATTAATTTAGCTTCGGAATCAGAGATGACAAATAATGAATTTAAGTGTCGTGGCAAAGTAACAGATATTAAGATAGATAAGGAGGAATAACTAAAATGGATATAGTACCTATTATAACAAAAGATAATCTTTCTAAGGAACAGATAGAATATCTTCAAAAGCAGCAAACAGAATATAAATTAGTCAATAGGATTAAGAAGAATCCGGGACATATCTTGTTCTCTTTTAATCGAAAAACAGGGGAAATCAAGAGAGCTTCTATTATACACAAGGTTGCTATTGGTTTTAATGGGCTTCCTGTAACCAAAGCTGAAACGGTTATAGAACCTGATTGCTATTACGACCAAGCCTTGAATGAAAAGAATTTTAGAAAGAAATTGAAGAGAATTGGATTGTTAAGTATTTAATCGAACAATTTAAAGAAAAGGAGAAATGAACGATGCACCAGTGTGAATATTGTTGTTGGTATAATGATAGATGTGGGAATTGTGATTGTCCTACAGTTATGAAAAGACAAGCGTGTGAAAAAGCTAAAAATGCCAAAGAGTACAATGAAAAACCTAAAACAAAAGATTATGAATGATATAAAACTATCACTCCGGCAAATAGAAAAAATGGAACATGCTATCGGATTTAGCCGTGAGAAAATAAAAAGAAATAGATATGAGGCTTATCGTAATAAATTTGTAGTAAGTAACTCCGATAAGGACTGGGAGGAATTGGTATCTATCGGATATGCAGAAAAGCGAGAGTTTGAGATTGAAAAACAAATCGGGTACTATGTTTCCGAACTTGGGATGAAATATTTAGGGGTGTTATTTGGGTGTATAATAATAGAAAGTAAATAACTATGACCGAAGAACTCGTAACATTAGAGACAGCGAAGCTGCTGAAAGAGAAAGGATTTGATTGGAAGTGTGAACACCTAATAGACCGCAATAAGGTTATTACAAAATATGACCTTCCGCAAAGTATGTCGTGTTGTACGGAAATAGATGACGAACCAGTTGAATTTTTGTGTCCAACATTGTATATCGCCCAAAAGTGGCTGCGTGAAATAAGAGGTGTGTATGTATATGTAGAACCTGTTATTGGGAAAAGATGGAAGCTTTCTTTTTGTGATTTCAATGTTCCAACAGAAGAAAGCGACTGGATGGAGAACGAAATAAACAAAGGGAATGGCTATAAAGTATATGACACCTACGAGGAAGCACTGGAAGCTGGAATACAAGAAGCATTAAAACTTATATGATTATGAAAGCAAACCTAATATTTTTTCTTGCGATATTCATCATATCAGCATTATTCATCGGGCATTTCCGACTGACATTCTCGCCGTTCAGTGTATCCCTGCCCTATTGGCATAGGACTGTAGGAGTTATTCTTATCGTTGCAGGATGCTTGGTCTACAATATAGGTGAGCGTGTATCCGGTTACAAGAAAGGACTGGATGAAGGTGTGGAGATTGTTTTGAAAGAGTTACAAGAAAGGTACAACCATGAGTAAATACATGAATTGGGAACTCTATGATAAACCACCCGAGGGTTTCTCCATTGACAAGCATACTGGCTCTCCTTTGGCCGGATACGACTTTTACACAAACGGGAAAAGCGTCTTAAACGGAGGAGTAAGAATTCTTGTAAAAGCTCTGAATGTTCATGTTAACAACATAGCAGACAACCACTACCCCGTGAAAAGAAACACTCCCAATAACAAAGAACCCAAACAAGACCCGATGATTAACCGTAATGTGCGCCAACGGGTAAATGTCTTTGCACGCGAGAGGTTTAAAGTAAAGCTGCTACAAGAAATAGAATTTGATTTAATGGTGTGTCAACTCGAAGGCTGGAGCATGGGGAGCTACGTCAATGAGCTTAAGCAATTGATTGATGATGTTTATCGGAGAATGGCTAAGACAAAGAAAAGGAATATCGAGACTACCAGTAACCCAAAACTTGAATTTAAAGATGAATGAATTATATATACCTCCACAGCGATTAAACCGCAACCCTATTAACGGGCGGTTTTTGAAAGGAAGTATCCCCCATAACAAGGGGAAGAAATGGGATGATTACATCCCTTCGCATAAAAGGGAAAGTATGATTAAAGGATTAGCCTTAGGGAGAACGGGAAACCCTAATATAGCGGGCTGCAATGCAAAGAAAGTAGTAGCTATAAAGAGCGGACGGTTACAAGGTGTTTTCCAGTCCTCTAACGATGCGGAACGAAAGACTGGCATCTGTGCCCGTAATATCAGGAATTGTTGTTCCGGAAAGCGTAAACACGCTGGCGGCTATCAATGGTTTTGGGAAAGCGATAATAGTTGGTGTGAATTAGTTAACAGAAATATATGAGTAAACTATACAAAGTAACCCTCTTCGGCAAATCATTCATTATAGGATGGTTCAGCCATGCGGACAAGTGGTATCATAAATTCAGTATAATACATTGAACATGAAAATTATATTTCTTGATATAGACGGAGTAATTTCCACGAAAAAGTCACATTATGCACTTGATAAGGATGCGTGTGATTTACTTGGCAAGATTATAGACGCTACGGATGCCAAGATTGTCATTTCTTCGTCTTGGAGAAGAAACACGGTAGAAGATACAAAATGCGAGCTTACTACCATAGGGCATTTGGTCCCTTTCCCGTTTCCATACGCTGACAAAATTATTGGAGTAACTATAAGGGCATATGCTTACGTTATGCAAGGTGTTCACCTTGCTATTCCTCGTGGAGTTGAGATAAAACAATGGATTGACACTCATATCCACTCTGAAAATGGAAAAAATTGGAACTATAAAGATATTGGGGTTGATTTTAATTACGTGATACTGGATGATGATAGCGATATGCTTCTTGAGCAAGCTGAACACTTTGTAAAGACTGATACCCTATTGGGATTGTCGAAAGATGATGTTGAGCGAGCTATTAAAATATTGAACCAATGAGAAAAGCAGACAGAATAATCAGAGACAGACATTCCCGCATCCCGGACAAATACAAGAAGATTGACACTACGGTCAACGGGGATGTAGAAAGCCTTGCCGAACAACACAAGGAAATGGAAAGAAGGCTGTTTCCTCTACGCCTTAACAAGACCACTGTTATTTATGTCACAAAAGACAAACAAAATGAAGCATATGCAGCGAAGGCACGTAAACGGATGGGGATAACAGAGCCGAAGAAACCTTTTGTCGACCCACTTTCGGAAGAAAACATTACCAAGTTGTACAAGGAAGAAAAGATACCACCCCGCAGAATGGCAGAGATGCTGAATGTAAGTGTAAGGACGATATATCTAAGATTGGCTAAGTATGGACTTACAAAAGTTAAATGCAGATAATATGAAAGAGAATAATATTTTAAACAAAGAGATTTATGCAGAGGCTATGATAGCAGCCTCTAAGGTTGATTTCCTTGAAAGCAAGGATGAGATTAAGATGTATGCCACTTCGCTGTATAACGCAGTAATGTGGGGCAGAAATCATACGGTTAAAGCAAAAGAATTAGAGACACCAAGCTAATACCCTCACCAAAACGGCAAGCGGTATAACCCAATGGAGAACTCGTTCAAAGCGTTCTAAACGTTCCATTGGATAACCCGGAAAAGGCGGCAATAGTCCATGTAAAGGACATTGTCCGCCAATTCAAGCAGTTCATCTATGTAATCCCTTTTTCGCATCACGTTCAAGTTTTCTACGTTGTTGGCGGTTTATACCATTTGCTATGGCAAGGCTGTTCAGCGTCTCTTTCTGTTCGGGAGAAAGCATGTTATATACTTCTTCCCGTGATTTGCCTGATAAAATGGCTTGTGCTATTTTCCACATAAGCTACGTCTACAATGTTCACACAAAAATTTCTTCGCTACCGGGAACATCTTCTGTCCCACATATCCGCTAAGGTACTGCGCCTCTTCCCCGTATGGGTCGATGCCGAACGCCCGTGAGATATGCCGACATAGATGCCCTTTTTCATGGTCGAAAGAGTTTTGAAACTCTGCCGGGGAAGAAGTAAGGGCTATAACCATTACGGTTTGCCTGTTTTGGATATTGGAGTAAGTGATACCCGTATTCAGATTGCAGGAGCGCATGTTCTTATAGGCATTCACCAAATCCAGCCCCCTGCATCCAACCCGCCGAAGGTCGGCGATGATACGGTCGGTATAATAGCAGTCCACCGCATAATATACACGGACTTCCCAATCATAATCCGGTATGTAAAAATCCTGTATTATCATAGGCTACATCATCTGTTCCCACATGATAGGATTGCCGGAGCCTATGCAGTCGGCATAGAACCGAGTGAAAGGCATTCCATTGTAAGCGTCCACATCATCTATGTAATCCTTAATGAACAATGCGAGATGGGCTTCGTCAGTGATAGAACTTTTGTAGTAATCCGACTTCGCCATGTTTGCCACGTAAACGCTGTCGTACCCTGCGTCCTTCTCCAAGTTTATACTGCACTTTTTAAGAAGTTCCTCTACCTGCTCTTTGCTGATTGGTTCAAGTTTTTCCTCCTTGCCCGTAGATTTGTTTTCCATCTTCATGCGGGAAACAGCCCATAGGCACATCTTCTTGCTGAAATGCCATCCGTACTGGCTGAGATAGTCAGCCATTGCAGGCGGTATTCTGTCGTATGTATCTAATCTTTGTTTCATATTTTCCTGATTTTAAGTGATTGGCAAAAGAGGGGAATAATCCCCTCTCCATTACATAAACTCTCCGTTGGCGCGTCTGCGTCTGCGTTCGCCCATATCATCACCGTAAGGCTGTGAATCGCGGCGTTCGTTGTAAACCGGATATTCCGGGAAGTAACCCGGCATACGACGTTCTCCCATATCCGAGCCGCCGCTATAGCTTCCACCGCGTGAACCACCGCTGTTACGATAGCCCATTTCACCGCCCTGCATCTCACGCATGGCTTTCTCGTAACCATGACGACAACCCTCTCTATAGGCTTCTTCCATAGGATTACCGCCTCTCATACCGAAGTCACGGTCATATTCTCCGCGTCCTTCTTCCAATATTTCCCACATTCCCATATTATTTCTTTGTTTTAGATGTTTCAGCAACTCCGAGCTGTTCCATAAGCCGTTTGTTCAATTCCATAAGGTCGGACATGTTCTTGCTCATTTCCGCCATTTGCCCTTTCAGAGAGGATATTTCCTGCTCCTGACGTTGTTTCTCTGCAAATTCGGGGTTCAAGAGCGTCAGCATCTTGTCACATCCCGCAATGACGGAATTGTGGAAGTCCATGCTATTGATAATGTCTATGCTTTTCTGTTTCATAGAAGCGACCTCGTTGTTCATCGCATCACGAGAGCATGACACTACGATATTGCCGTTCTGTCCGAAGTCGGCTATATCCATGCCGGCAGGTAGATTTTGGAAAGTCGTGTTCTGCCCGTTGATACAGACAACGACATCCACAACCATTTCCATTTGGGGTAACTGTCCCATAGGGGATGCCATAGGATATTTCGGCTTGGGAGCGGAAACGCTGACTACCGGACCGTATTCGATAAACGGGTTAGCATCCTTATGAAGTATATACAACTGGTTATTGGTACGAAGTGATTGAAACATATTGGTTTGATTTTAAAGGGGTGTGGCTATTTCCATTTTGGAAACAACCACAAAGCCCCATGTTAACTACTTGCTCTTTTGAGCGGTTGCTTCTGCTGTCGGAGTCGGTGCCGATGCGGTTGTCGGACGATACCCACCGTTAACAAGGAACAGTTCGTTGGTGTACTTGTTATAGTGAATTTCGTAGATACCCGTTCCGGCAAGGTTGCCGACAGTCACCGGCTCATTGTTGTAAGCCAGCAACGGTCTTGTATCCCCGTTAGTCCCTATCAGTATCGGGAGTGTAGCAGTCGTGCCGGCAGGTATTGCCTGGCGGAGACTGACATAGAAACCGCCTACATAGCTTCTGTTACGGAACGCATGGTTAGGAAGCTCCAAAGTCACGTTCTCCGTGCCGACCGTTACGGCTACCGTAGGAAGGGTATTGAAATTAGCCCTTCCAATAGTAGGGAACAAGAAAGAAAATCCTGTAAAAAAGTTAGGCCACATAATTACCCCCTTTCTTACCGGAATTAACCCCAGTAGTTGTTACAACCACAACCGCCACGTCCATACATTGCATCACCGGCGTAAGCACCGAAAGCCGCAGCACGGAAACAGTCTGTGTTGATGGCTTGAATATTAGGGTAAACAACCGGAACGGTGTTAGGCATCTTGCATTTTATTCCATCGACATCGGACTGCAATGCCTGTAAGCCTGCTGCCAAAGGAGCAATCTGTTGTCCTACTGAATTCAGGATAGTAGCATTCTGGTTACGTTGGGAGATTTCAGCAGTCAAAGTGGCTTTTTCTGCTGTAAGAGCCGCAATCTTGTCCTGCAATGCTTGGTTCTGCATAGCGTCCAACTTTGCAAGGATAGCATTGGTATTGGCGGTCGCACCGTCACGCAATGAAAGTGCATTCTGATTGGCTGTGTTGACAAGCGCGTTGGTCTGATTGCACATCGCAAGCTGGTTCTCATAGCCCATTGTGGTAATGGCGTTCTGAGTCTTGCAGCAGCAATCTGCAATCTGAGTAAGAACAGCCTGATTTCCGGACTGGAATGCGTTGATGATTTGCTGGCTTGACATGCCCACCTGATTGCCCACATTGGCGATAAGCCCCTGGATGTTGCACAGGGCGCTCTGTAACTGTTGGGTAGAGCAGTTCAAAGAAGAAGCAAGCTGGTTGATGGCATTGCCATTGCCCTGAATGGCTGACATCAGGTATTCACGACCGACATCACCGTTAAGCTCGGCAGGCAGACCTCCACCATTGCCAAAGCGGTTGCCAAAGCCGTTGCCGCCCCAACAGAACCACAAAAGGATAATCCAGATGAACCACCACGAGCCGCCCCATTGGTCTTGGCTGCCACGTCCCTGGTTCAGTAAAGCGAGAAGTCCGGGGTCTACACCCTTGCTTCCCATCAAGTTGGGCAACATAGCCATGATGTCGAATTTGCTTCCGCCACCATTTCCGTTGTTTCCGTCTTGATTGAAGACATACGTTCTTTCCATAGAGATTTATATTTTGTATTACGGTCAAAATCAACCGCATCACAAAAGTATAAATACGCAATCTGCCATGAAATCAGTTGTTTCCCAACGCTTTCCTAATGTTTTCCCAATATATTCTCAACATTTTCCCGCCTTCCATACGTTCCTGGAAATTGGAAATCATGTAGTTTATCGCACGTTTGGTCTTGTGGATTTTAGGAGCTATCTGCGAAGGATACATTCCCCTTTCGACAAGCAACTGTACAAGCAAATAGCGGGCGTCTACGGTTTCCGTATCCTTATCCGAAGATAGTATTCGGCTGGCGGTAATTTCGGTCTCCTGCGCCACGAGATTAATTGTTTCGGCAAAGATTTCTGATTTACACATAGTTTTTCTGAATTTTATATTTATCTTTGCCTTGCCACATAAAACATGAGATTAAATGAACAAAGCATAAGATAATGCGTTGAAGATATTAAAGCCTCCAACGTGCATTGTCTTATGCTTATCATGTTTTTATGTGGCAATATTAACGTGAAACGTTGGGGGCTTTCTTTTTACTCTAAGCCCCGAAAGAGTGTCAGCTACAAGCCAACTTCTACATCGTTAATTTCTTTCTTACCATACAAATAGATTATAACTTATTCCTGCGCCTACGTACATGCCGCCTGGATACCCATACCCAGCCTGCAACCCTAATCCCCAACGCTTCTTCTTCGGTTTGATGGGAACCGGATGATAGATGTCATTCGTTACCGTCTGATAAACCGTCTTAGGAAAGACCTGCATACTATCCAGTCGCGGGTCTACATATCCACTCACCACCGCACGATACAGACTATCTTCATATACAACCCGTTTGCGGTAGAGCAGGGTATCGCCTATACGTACTGTGTCATTCGGCAATATCTGCCAAAAGACCGCTATCGGTGCGGAGATAAGAACCGTGTCAAGTTTGACAACCGTCTGTATCTTCGTCTCGGTACGGATTTCTGCCGGCAAAGGCTCGTGCGGACAGAACCAAACCGCCACACAAGCGATTGCCAGCAATACAACTAATAGCCAGGGTAGTTTTTTCATGACCTCAACAAATAATGATTTACAACCACGCCTGCACATATTGCGACAGCTCCACACAGCAAGTCTGCTTTGTTCCACTTGCCGTTATAGTAGTGGCAACGGTCGCTGTTCTCCTTGATGAAGAGCATCAGCAATGCTGTGCTGCCACCGAATACTATGGCGGTGGATAGATAGACCACCGCACCTAAGATGTTATTTCTCATATCTTATCCCAGTTTTGTTTTAACCAGTTTATTTCTTCTTCGGTAAAGCTGCGGTCGGCGACTATGATGGCGCCGTGAGCTACACGCATTTTTTCTTTAACTAAATTTAAATTCGTATCTAAAATGCCCGCTCCGATTAAAAGGAAATCTACATCGTCAACATTTCCCACAATAATATCTTGACCGTTGTATTTATTTTTAGTTTGATAACTAATAGAGCGTTCCTTAATGGGGTTATATATCACAGATGTACGTCCAAAAGATATTGTTCTAAGGTTATCTGATGTATCGTAAATATCTTTTTCAAAAGTGAAAGCGCCATTAATTGCAGGATAATCTCTTTTAGCAATAAATGCCCAATCTGCTATATCAGAATTATCTAAAATAGCCCTCTCCGCCATCACTGTGTAATCCGTTAATATCGGGAAGCCGTAGCACACTGCGTGCATCTTGCCATCGTAGCAAAGCTGGTCGGGGTAGTCGGGGATTTGGGTGATGGTAAAAACACTTGTGCCTGGAGTTGTTAATTTATAACCAACTTGATACGCAGCACTACCCTTAATAGATGTAGGTAATTCATTTTCACCCTCGACAATATTAATCTCCTTTCTACCATTTTCAGCTGCATATTGATACGTAAGAACATTATCTCCTAATCCTATTACCTTTATCTTATATGAAGGGATTTCGATTGTGTCATATTGAACAAATAGATAATTAGATGTATTAGGAGTAACTTTAACAACATCAGGTTTTACCTCTGTTTGAACTGAACTTTTTCTCCATGATGTAAAATCAACCTTATAAAGCCCCATCCCGCTATTCAGCTTACCCTTACCACCATACAAATAGGCGTGGTTGCCGTTGCCGCTAAGGTCTTTTAGAATAGAAGTGGGTAACTGGGTGATGGTGATATTTGTATCCTGAAAAACATTTTTACAAACAAAGCTAAGAGATTTGTTTTCTTCCTGAGTAAAAGAAAATGTATTAACTCCATTTACAATAGGAAACTCTTGAGTACCATGTTTAATAATAATAGAGATATTATCTGTAATTCTGCTAACTTGTAATTTAACTTGTCCTTCTTCATTAAATAAATAATTAGGTTTCCACATTATTACGTGGTTACTTACTTTATTAAAAGATATAGAAAAAGAAGATGAACGAATAGTAAGTCCAACATAGTTTTTATCAGCTGTTCTCCACGTTGTAAAGTCAGTAATATAACTCTCTATCACATCGAAATTCGTCATACCCTGCTTCTTCGGGTCATACCAAGCCTTGATGTGCTCTTTCATACCAGCGGGCCATGAAAGACCGCCACCGCCCGAAGCGGACGGGAAACCGACAGACGGTATACCAATAGTAGGAATACCGATTGTCGGGATACTGATGTTGGGGATAGTGATTGGGTTCATAGGCTATCCCTCTTTAATCATTTTGGCTTCCAATACTTCGGTAGCGCTCTTGATTGTGACGTTTATGCCATTCGCTATCCCTGCGATGCGGAAAATCGTATTGGACGCACCGTTATATTGGGATGCGTTGGGATAAAGCGGAACTGGGTCCAAATCATCAATTCCTGCGAAAGCGGTTACATATCCGCCCTTGTTCTTTATCTGTATGGTAACGGGATTACCGTCACTGACAAACGTTGCGTAATACGCTGTTTTGCCTTCTTCTTTTTGAAATGATAAAACTTCTGCTGCCATGATGTTTACTTTTTAGAGTTATTCAAATAGTTTACAATTCCCTGCACATGCAAGTCCACTATTGCCCGTTTTCCCTCTTCCGATAATAAGAAGCCAACATCTTCCTTATTGTCTTGGAATAGGTTCTCTGTAAGGACTGCCGGGCACTTCGTGTGCTTCAAGATGTAGAACCCGCTTTCCTTATCAGGGTCGCCATCCGTCATATCCTTGCGTATCTTCATACCCGGCAAAAGTCGTTCGGCTGCCACATATAAGCTATCAGCTAATTTATCGGCTTTCGTCTGACCTGTCGAAGTCCACGCTTCCCAACCACGTGCCTGCATCCATTCAGAGCCGCTTCCCGCTGCATTACAGTGGATAGATACGAGGATTGTGTCACTTGCCTTGTATTCGTTCGCCCTACGGCAACGCTCCGATAAGGGAACGTCTATTTCCTCTTTGACGATACGTTCTGCGTCAACGCCTTGTTTGCGCAATTCGGCTTCCAAACGTGTGGCAATCTCACGGGCATACGCATACTCTTTCAATCTTCCATCCGGTGAACACTTGCCCGGAGTGTTACTTCCGTGTCCGTTGTCAATCAATACTTTCATTCTGCACGTCCTCCTTGAAATATTTGTCATAAACTAAACGAGCCACCCATCCGGCAACAACACCGACACCGAATGATACGACAGTAGTCAAGTTCACCCAAAACGGTGTGTAGTGCATGTACAGCATAACTCCCACGATGATAGCGATAACAATCGCTGCGATAATCAGTTTCTTTTTCATTTTGTTACTCCTTATCTTTAGTTATTATTTCACTCATATCTTCTTTCTCGACATCGAGCACTTTCTTTCCGAACAATCCCAACGCTTTCAGCAAGTTAAAATTATATCCCTTTGGCTTCAAGATATTGCTTATGATAGAGCAGAACTCTATGAAGCAGACAAACAAGCATGAATACACATCAATATTCCATTTATTGCCGGAAGCAATATTTATCATCACCACCATACAAACAAAGGCAAAGTATGTCACCATTTTACCCATAGTACGGCGCACAGCACTTGAAAACCGAAATTCTTCACCCAATAGCAGGCATTTCCTTATCCCGAACATCAAATCGCATACAACGACTGAAAATGTTACTATCAGCCACGGTATCATGTGTTCCAATGACTGTGCAATAAAACTGCTTGCTATTACCGAGAAACCACCCGGTATGCTTTGGGTAATAATGTTATTCTTCATCTTATCGTTATTTGTCAATTATTCCTATCTTTGTGTCTCTTATCAAATAAGCGAACTACTGTCATTCCGTTTTGCTCGTGAGAGTAGGACGGGATTTTTATATCTTGCCGTAGTATCTGAACCATGCACCCCATTTGCGTTCTTTCAAATAGTTCGGATTGTCCTGGTTGAGTTTGGCTTCCATTTCAAATGCGCCCGCTCGATAGGCGTTGGCGTTTACCTTACCGCTGCCTATTATGTTGTCTGTAAACAGGTGGTATACGAAGCTCACAAACCATTCTGCCAAATAAAGAATGTAGTAGAATATCGGGACAAGTAACAACCAGCATGCACTGACATGGAACGCCAGCAATACAGACGGGATAGCCGCTATCTCCATGCACTCGAAGAACTGTTTCTGATGTGTACGTTCATGGCGTATGGTTGTTTCGGACAACTCTTTCAACTTCGTAAGGATGAAGCCGAAGAGCATGATTGTTGTGTAGCCGCCAAAGAGGATAAGTTTCGCAAACCAGTTTTCATAAAATACTTTTACTCTCATAATCAAAAAAGTCAACACTTTGTTATTTTATTAATATTGTTGTTTTACGCATTCATTACAATGCAAACTATATTACAAGTTATTGGAACTGTGGCATCATAAATATCAAACATACTATCGCCATTACTACATATATTATCAACATAAGAAGTAACAAGGTTTCGTTTATTTTCCATATATTGAAGTAAACATCTTAAATCTGCATTACCTTCGTTATAGTAAGCAATACTTTGATTGTTTACATTATTATAAGAATACCATTCAATATGTTGTGCAGGTATTTTAGTTTGTATATCATCACGATACAATACTGTCTCGGAACTATCACTAAGATTGACAATTAAAATTCTTCTTTCATTCGAACCATCAGAAATATCTACAAAATCATTAGCAATAGTAATGTTATTAAGAAGCTGTTTAATATCAAATTCTTTGCCAGCAATAAGAGTACTACCAATAAAAACACCTGCGTTATCTCGACCTACCTTAAGCCCCCCCCCATTAATATCTTTCGTATCTTTATCCATATCATTATATTTTAAATATTAATAGATTGTTTTCATGATTTTATTCTTAAAACTATAATTGGATAACTTCTATAACTTCGCATTACAATATCTCCAGCATTGAAATGAGAATTCTTTTCTGCATGAATTACTTCATATTGTTCTTCATTATAATAATAACTATTTGTATAGTAGTCACAAACTATATTATCTTTTGTAATTAACTCCATATTGTTATCAACCGTCATTACATCAAAGAATTTTACAGTTTTTGCAGGAGTTTCAATTGTAAAACAAAACTCTTTATCAATGTCACTCATCCAATCTCGAAATACATCAAATGACTTGGTATTATCTGTTTCATTGCATACTACTATACAAGGCCCAGTATTACTATCATCAAAGAAAGCGTCACCAATATAGACGTCATATCCCCCCCCCCCAAGATTTCAGTATTACCAACAAATAATCCTGCATTATTAGAACCAACTTTTAAATTACTATTCATATTGTTATATTTTTTATTCAGTTACAGCATACATTGTAGAATTATCTTTAGTAGGAATACTATTGAATTCAGATTTAGTTTTCTTGGTGAGGGTGGTGAGGTTGTCGGAAGCAACAAGGTCTTTAATAATTACTTCTTTAGAAACGTCTGTGACATCAATTTTACAATGTCTACAATAATCTAAATATGTAAATATGAAACTAAGCAAATATCTATTATTCTCACTACTACTAACATAAGCAAATACACTACCCATCTCTATACAATTAGAGGTTAAATTAAAAAGATGGAAATGATATTTAGCATGACTATTTACAATATCAATTACTGCATTTTTAAAGCTGTTAATACTACCAAATAGCCTATTAATTCTATTTTCCGCCTCTGTTCCTTGTGCATTAATATTATTAATTAGGTCATTTCCGTCTACATCAATAACTTTGCCATAACCGATATTATCCACATACTTCTTCGTTGCAGGCTGGTAATCGCCCGTAGGGGTGAATGATGAAGTGTTGGTCTTGGTGAGGACGTCGTCCGTAAATGCAAACTCTTTCCAATTAGTCCTAACGCCATGTTGATTACCACCACCTCTTGCAAACCATCTATTAGTTAGATAAGAGCCATAGATTTGATTAGAATGACCATAATTGGCGTTTGCGAAAATCAATGCTCCATTCTCATTAATAGGATAATTATTTTCAGGTGATGTGTGATCAGTAGGGCTTTTCTGCGTAGCAAACCCCGCTCCATTTATATCGTTTAAATTCTCTGATGTAAGATTTAAATGCTCGGGAACTTCCGCCCACCCCCCATTCTTACGACCGTATGCCTTTCCATCAGTTGGCGCTTCGTCTATGCCGCCTATCTTACCCTGGCTTACCCATTCACCGTTCACCCATGCGTAGTAATCATAAGGGGCTTCCGTGCCTACAGCCATGAACCCGTCAACTGCCGAACCATCGGGAACAGCGGATTTCAAGGCTTCAAGGGTGGCGTATTCGCCAGCCACACGAAAAGAGCTTCCCGGTTCGCCTTGTATACCTGGCTCGCCTTTTTCTCCTTTCAAAAATTCTAAAGGATAATTGACCACAGAAGCTTCACTGTTGCTTCCTGAAGGTTTAAATGCAGGCAATGACGTTACATCATCCGCTTTGTCCGCATTCGGTACTTCATTAACCCCTATGGAGTTAGCCATAAGACGGGCAACTATTTCTTGATAATCCTGTTCTGTCCAAGCCATAATTATTCCTGTTTATCGGTTACTTCTTCCGGTTGATTGTTGATAGCACGATTGAGCGCGTCAATGAAGAAAGGTTTGCAAAAAGCATTTGCATGCTCTTGTATCAAGGATACTTCTTCATCGGTATACTCTGTCTCTTCATTGGAGTTGTATATCTTCAAAGCGAGTGCATGCGATGCGATACCGTTACCGTTCCGGTATAATACATTCGCAAAATTCTCTCTACAATCTATATTTTCACAATGCTTACGGGTAATGTCCGTAGCAATCAGTAATTGTTTAAAATTTATCTTTTTCATAACTTTTGCGTTTATTAATTTGCTGGATACGATTTGGTCCTAATATTGTCTTTATAGAAGAAAAGGCCCGCTCTAGGCTCTAAATTGCAGAAATAATTATGTCCTCCCATATTTACCGATATTGATATGTTTCCACCCGATAAACTTACGTCAGAAATTTCTTCGTCTCCATGATATGTATGCAACCTAATTTTGGGATAGTAATTATTCGAACCTCCCCATTCTTCAACCATAAAATTAATACCTCCCACTTCCTTACCGTTTTGATTATACATCCGAATAGAATTAGTATTTGGGTCTATTTCTATTTTTGTGCCTGACGAAGCAGTTGATATTTTGCCAACAATGCTAACATTCCCATTTTCGTCTATCACCAAAGAGTTGTTAGGAGTTCTTACATTTTTAAACACCCCGCTGTTTGCATTTATCTCTCCTTCAAAATATCCACCAATAGCCTTTATTGTCCCGTCTGCCTGAATAGACACATTCCCGTTGGCGGATATATCTCCGGTAAAGTATATGTTTTTGGAAACCACGGAAATGTTATCAAGTGCCACATTGATTTCAGAACCTAATCCGTCCTTTTTGACATATAATTTAAGTTCCTCAGTAACTCCATTGATATCCAGTCCCAACTGCGTTACATCTTCCTCTATTTTTGTAACAGACAATTTGAGGTTTTCCGCTGTCTGCTCAATCTGCGAGAACCTTTGATTGTTGCTTTCCGAGAGTTCCTTTACTTCCAACCTGATACTTTCCGCTGTCTGCTCTATTTCGGAACTCAATTTTGTATATAAATCCTCGAATGCGTTTTCGGTAAGAGCCAGCGAGTGTATGTATATATCCCCCGTAAACTTTAACTCGAAGTCGCCCGTTCCGTCCCATGTGCCGGAATACTCCTTCATTGCGTATTCCTCACCTGGTTCAAGACGTTCGGTGAAATGCAGGTTCTGACCGGGAAATCCTATTGTCAGCGTTCCGGCTGTAGCTACCCTGTACCGGAAAGAGATAAAGAACTTTCCCGGTTCTTCCCCTTCCTCATAGGTAGGCTTATTGGCTAAGTCCGCATTTGGCTGTTTAATTCCGGAAGAAAGGATACGAAGCACGTTTCTATCCCCGTCTCTGATAATGGCAGCCATAGCGTCCTTACGGGAATAGAACTCCCCATTCACTAATAAGAACTTTCCGTTCACAGTAAAGAAACGAACATCGTTCTTTGTCTCCCAACCGTTCGTATTGCTTGCAAATGATGCGTTATACAGATAATTATCCTTTGCCTGCACCTCGTCAAGCACTTTGGAGATTTCAGAGTAAATCAAATCTTCCAATATCTTGAACTGGGTCATAATGTTTATTCCCGTTTTCAAGATAAAGTCTCCCATGAACTTGTTGCCTTGCGGACTGATAACCGTCACTTCCTTGCCTGCTAAAGAATAGGAATCTATCCCGGCATACTGATGGATACTCGGTGCATCATCGCCATACACAGACAAGGTGATTGCGTTCTGACGCTTCTTGTCTGTTCTGTTTCCGAGCTGTACAAGGCTATCGCCTTCCTGTGGTATGTCGCTGTTTGCATCACAGTCCGTCTTGCTAAGGTCTATGTAATCCTCACCAACGCCGACACATAAGCGCCAATAGTAACGGTTGGATACATTCTCGTAGATACCCGGCTTGATATTGAAGTCTTGAAAACGTATCTGGTCGCCTTCCTTGAACGGGTTCTCGATAGCCGTCTCCCCATCATCAACCAGCAGATAGCACCGCCAAAAATCCTCGTGTTCCTCAACCTTTCCGCATTTCATTCCGGCAGCGGTGAACATGTAGTTCCCGCCTGCATAAGAGAGTTTCTTTATCTCCAGTTCGGAGAACATCGCTTTGATACGCACAAAGAGTTCGTCCACTTCAATGTAGGATTTACCCGTCTTGCTGTCTACTTTAATAACAAAGCCTTCACCGAGAGCACCGGAAGAAAAGTTCATGGACTGGATGTAGTCTGAAAATAATCCGCCTAAGAACTTTATTAAATAGCTGGTTTGGTCAGGTTTGGTTTTATTCAAAAACAGCTTTTCTCCAAAGGCTTTAATGATTGATTCCACTTGTTGGGTAGTTAATCCTCCACCGCCTTGCCCGCCTACAATTGAGTCTATCTGATTCTGTATCTTTTCTAAAGTTCCTACCGCTTTGTCATTGCGAAGGGTAATATCATACGTTGGGATGAGAGCGTCTCCTTCCTTTATTGTAAGGCTGTCAATAATAATGCTCCCGTTGATGTTTAAGTCTTCATCCTCGAATAACATTAAATCACCTTCCTTTATACTGTCATGCAGTTCCGGGTGACGCGCCATAAATATTTCGTCTACTTTAGGCTCGTAAGTATATCTTACATAATCATTTTTTGCAAGATATTCTTTGGAAGCTGTTAGCAATCTTTGGGAAGCGGCTTTTATATACACATCCGGCATATCAATGCCCAAAAGCACAAATTTATCTCCGGCTTTGATAGTAAAATCCTTATATGGGAAATAAAGATTCAGCCCTTCATCATAGACTCTGTTGCATGTCAAGACCCACATGTCACCTTGTTTTACGGGCTTGTCTGCATCTCCAAGTATTTCAAATTCACGCCCACCACACATTCCGCTTTTCATGGATATGGTGGCGGTTTCCCCTGTTAGATAATCGTTTATGTCAAATCCAATGTCTTTGAGATATATTTTGAACGGTGGGATGGTTTCCCCTTCTTCAAAGTAACCATCATCCGCGATTGGCGTATTATCCTTATTCACTGAATCGGAAGCGATTTCATCCAACGCTCCGGTAGCATTTACGATTATTCCCGCGTCTTTCAACTGCTGTGCTGTCATTCCTTCCATAGACGGATATATTTCCGGTAAAGAAGTATCGCTCCCGTCAAAGAAAACCGAACCTTCCCGAACTCCGATAATATCTATGTTTTTACTATCAAGGTATGGGTCAAGTGTCTTTTCCGGAAAATCAGGAAGCATCAAGTTTTTAACAGCCATATTATTGGGTACTAATGCTCCAGAAGGTCTTTTGTACTTTCTTGGAACATTGTCCGTCTCAATACCTTTTTCTATCCGCATCTTTGCGCCTATGCGGACGTTGTCCTTGTCGGCTTCACTATTCAACAAAACGTAGCATTTCCCAAGAAAGCTGCCTCTTCTCATTTTATAGGGACTCCCATTGATTGTCACATCATACAATGCTGTGTCGGATAGGAATTTCATGTAAAAAGGAAGCGTCACAACAGCACCGCCTATCAAATGTGTATTAGGGTCATATCCGTAAGATACATCCTCGATGGGAGCTTCGACAATAGGACTTCCATATGTTGTATAATAGTTGTACGGTAAGTTTTTGGTACCACCATATGCTCTTAGGCGGGTAATTATCTTCTGTGACGAGTCCGCGGTTTTTTGTATGGAGTACAGCCCTTTTCCCTTTCCATACCCGAACATGTTTCCTACTGCAATTCCGGCAGTGCCTATTGTTATCGTTCGCCCCCTTATGATAAAGTTTGCCTTAAACTCGCTATTTACCAAAGCGAGTGCGTCCCAAACGTTTATACTGCTTATTGATATGGATTTGTTAGCCTCATTAACATATTCGGGATGTACTGTAACCGTCCATTTTTGCTCTCCTTTATAGATACGGTCAAGGTTCACCTGTATTCTTTCTGCGAGAGCATTTATGCTTTCAGCGTAAAAACTGAATGTAGGTAGGGAAGAGTAGTGAATTAAGTTATCCTCTTTTACATAGTCCAGGAATTCGCATCTTGTCAGTTCATCTGCAAGAGAGTTGAAAACTACGTTCTCATATTTGAAAGCCTCTCCGTATGTATTTTTGGAGGCTTGCTTCAATTCAGTAGGGTCGTAGTTTATTTCAAATCTTTCTCCGCGATATATCAGATAGTCCCCGACTGTAAAATCAATCGGAGTGGGGGACGTAACGGTAATGTTAACGGAACAAGCTCCCATGAACTCCCCGTTATACTCTAACTTGTTAGCGACACATCGTTGCGTCTGCCCGTCTTTGCTGTATATTATAAACCGTCCCATTATGCCGTAAGAATAATTTGTGTTTTAGGGTCGGTTACCCGAAATGTAATGTTGAAAGTTACGACATCTCCCTCATCCGTCTTGCGGACAAAAAGGTCGGGTTTTATAGATTTAAAATAAACCCCCTGCCTGCCTATTTGGGTATAGGTGTCATAAACCTTTAACTCTGTTCCGTAACCGTCTTTTCCTATCAGATAGTCCAGGAAGGCGACAATCTTTTCATTGGCTGTTCCCATATCACCTTTATAGGCAAACTCTACTTCTATATCATAGGCTTGCACGTAGAGTTCTTCGGGGAAAAAGGTGTCTTCTCCGTCTTGGTCTATCCAGTCCCTTTTGGGCAAATCCTTAATATCTCCATATACAGTAAAAGGGAAGTCCTTGCACACAATCCCCCATTGGGATTTGGTGTCAATAACAGGACTCCCCAGCTTACTTTTCTGAAAATAGATACTGTAAGGCTTTGCCATGTGTTATTTTGAGTTTGTGTTGTAAAAACAAAAAGAGCCAATCAACGGCATGCCCGTTAATCAGCTCTTTGGCTTGTTATATCAATACTGCAAATATATGGTGTATTTTCTAAATAATCAAGTAAAAGGTTAGAAAATTGATATAGTTATCCGGCTTACATTATATTTGCAATGAATACTACCTTTCGGGTGACACGATTTTCATGTAGGGGTTCTTTACACGCTTCTCTTTGAGCTTCCTTTCAAGTTTTTCCATCCTTTCGTACATCAGTTCAATATCTTCGGATAAGTGCAATAATTGAAGTTTGAGGAGCTTGTTCTCTTTCTGCAAGTTATATATCTTTTCTTCCATGATGAATATTTGTTTTAGTCGTTATTTCTGCCATCTGCCCGCCAGCCGTATTACTGACGGGGTATCATAACGTGAACGTTGGTCGAAACCTCAACGTGCATCTATGCTAACATGTGGCAATATTTTCTTATTAAGGCTTCTAAGGTCGAAATCTGCCTTAGAGGCGCTCGGGGTTGTATTTTGATATAGACATAGGGCAAGAAGCGCCATTATTTCCAGCTTCTCCTGCTGTATATCGAGTATTACTTCATCCAGTAGCTTTCTTAATTCTTCCATTTTCGTTTTGGATATAGTTGTGGCTGTCGGGCATTGGAACCGACTGCCGGATGATTAAAATAGCGTGATTAGTATTTTTTCATGCAGCTAACGAATAAGGCTATGATAGATATAAAGACGCCTACAATGGCAAGTATTAAATTCCAATTGATAGGATTGTGTAAGTTGGGGTTAACGGCAAGATAGTGCTTGCCCTCTTCGGTGAGTTTGACACTCCATACATAACCGCCAACCACATAATTGGCTTTCACCAATCCTTTCCTCTCAATGGAACGGATGGAAGCAGTAAATACATGCTTCGGGTATGTTGCCGGGCATTCTCCGCCAAACTCTGCAACAATCCGAAATGCTTGTTTCTCTTCCTTTGACAACCTTATCCGTTCCATAACCTACTCGTTTTCTGCAAATTTACTAAATACTACGCAAATATGTGTTGTTGTGCTATACTATTTTATAGGCGAAATCTTTCTGTCAGAAGGCTTTCCGCCAAATAGATGGTTGATGTAGGCAAGACCTTTTGGTTTGCAAAACACCTTTTGGCATAATATGTCTGGGTGGTTGTCTCTGCGTATTGGCGGCAACAGCGTCATTTCAAAGTAGCCTGCGTCAATATACTTTTGTTTCGGTTCGTTCCTGTCTTTGAAGAATATGCCCGCATCCCTTAGCTTCCCGAAAAGGGTGTTTCTTCCGTAGCCGAGATTGAGTATCTTTGCGGCTTGACCTATGTCTACTTTGCCTTCTGCTTTGAAGGCGGCTTCGGCAAACTCGGCTTTGGGTTGGAGTTTGGCGTTCTTTTCTTCAAGCTGCTTTAGCCGCTCTTCTTTTCTTTTGATTGTTTCCTGTGCCACTATGAGTGCACGTGCCATGATTTCTTCGGGAGTGTCGTCCTGTTTAGTTGCGATGTAGCCGCCGGTTTCCAATACAGTAGGAATTACTTCATCGAAAATCCAACTTTCCACTTCTTCTGCTTGTGGAAGTTCTGAACTTGCTACCAGACGAATTATATTGCCTTTGGTTATAAACTTAACCTTTTGAATCCCTCCGTTTGTAGGGGTGTCCATTTCGTTCACCCCTGCTGATTTACAGTGGTCTCTGACTGCTTTTTGCGGATTGGCGTACCCTAAACATTTAGCTACATCTGTTGCAGCGAACATAACTTGACCGTTTATCACAACGGTACGTACTTTCCCGAAGATGGGCGATTGAAAAAGTTTTAATTCATTCATGACTGTTAGCATTTAAGTCATTGTAGGCAATAAAAAAAGCGATTGCCATATACGCTGCTAACAGTCCAACACACTTTGTCCCGAAGAACAAAATAATGACTACGTATAGGCAACCGCCAATATTCTAAAATATGAGCATAAAAAATGCCCAATGAAATTGAGCAATTGACCGATGCTCTACGAGACAATAAAGTTTGTCGAACTGTTAGCGCAGCAAAGATAGATATAATCTTTGAAAACGCAAACTTATAATCATAAAATCAATTACTTTCGTTTATTTTCTAAGTTATTGTGCGAATATATAGAAAATATGCTTATTTCCGTGATTTAATATATTATAAAAAGCATAAATATGTTCCATAACATATAAAAAACGTTGTAATAAAAAGTAAATAATATAGCGTTCAATCAAAGTGAAACCATTAACTTTGCCGCATATTAATTAACAAAAGTATATATATGAAAAAGATTTTATTATTAATGGTAATCGTATTGCCGATGTCGATGTATTCACAAGATGTGGATAATCAATCTTCAAAAGAGAAAACCAAAATGGAGCAATTTATATCTGACACAGGCATGTCAATTAAACTTATTGATACAGTAGTGGATGGGCTGACAGGTAATTACATGTTTACATCCTACAAATCTGAGAATTGCGTCAGAGAAGTTGTAAAAGGAAATGAGTCGAAGTATTTTTACAGAATAGAACGCAAAGCTAAAGATGGAGATGGGGGATGTGCTTTTATAGAATATGAAGATTTGAAGGAAATAATAAACGCTATTAAGTCTATGAGGAATGATATTAAAACTGATGTTTTAAAAGAATCAGACTATTTGGAGAATAAATTCATGACCGATGATTATTTCGTAGTAGGATATTATGTTAGAAAGAAAAAGGTGACATGGTTTATTAGATTGGAGAAGTATGGTTCTAATAAGTATTTGTATTTTAACGACAAGGGGGAAGACGGAGGCGATTATATCCTTAGTAATTTTGAAAAAGCGTGTTCTGTTATTGAAGGGATGATTAATAAATAAGACAAAGTAACGAGTCTCTTCCTTCATAATTAATAATACATAAATCATGAAAAAAATATTGTTTATGACGGCTTGGGTGGCCTTATACCTAATTTCGTTTACTTCATGTTCCTCTGATAATAAGGAAGAAGGACGGAAGGAATCTGAATCTTTTAATTTAGTTGGAGTATGGAAAAGCGGTGATTATTTTATTTCTTTTTCAGATGAAGGGTTTTATACGGCTTATTTAAGTGATAAATTTATAGATTCTGGGAATTATGAAGTGAATCAAAGAGATAAAAAGGTTACTTGCAAAAATACATATACCAACAAGAGTACAAAATATGACATTGTCAATTGTACGAGTAACGGCCTTATTTGCAAAGTAACGTATATAAATTTTGAGGGGAAAGAGGTTAATGAAAATTTTTCTATGAAAAAAGTAAATTCCACTCCTTCTTCAAAAGAACATATTCTTATAGGGAAATTATATCGCTATTTGGCTGCTGGATATGGTGATTGTATTATGAAATTTGATACATTCAATACTGCCACGCTATCTACAGATGAGTATAGACCTAAAGTTCAAAATTGGTATTACGTTTATTTAGATTCCAATATTTATTTTCAAAGGTTTTCCCCTGCTGGGTCTACTTTAAACTCTTTTTATGCAAATTGCGGAAGTGGAGATGTTAACATTTATAGAATAAATGTTTCTTCAAATGGATTGATTGAGAGTTTTGATGTTTTGAAATAAAGTCATTGGTTGTTCTATATCATCAAGTCAAGCGGAGTTTCTCCGCTTTTCTTGTTTTGTGGCATATCGTTCAATTCTATTAAAACTTATATGGCATTATTTTTCTTCTCTTTCATTTGTTTTGATTACATTTGCCTAAAAATAATGTTATGTATCATATTTGGTTTGATGAAAGTGATAAAGAAGGCGAGTTTTATTCAAATTTCTATGGCGGAATTTTGATAAAATCGGAACACGTAGAGAAAGTTCTATATATGATGCGTACGTTTGTCTCTGAAAACGGGATAAACGAAGAAATCAAATGGCAAAAAGTAAATGCTTTTACTTTTGAGAAATACCTCAAGGTTGTTGATTTTATTTTCTTCCTATTGAAAAATGATTTAATAAAGATTAGAATATTCTTTCGTAATAATCAATTTATTGCCGTTAATTTAGACAAAGAACATAAGCGAAAAGAATATTCCATGCTTTATTATCAATTTATAAAACATGCTTTCGGGTTGAAATACTCAAATAAAACTGGGAAAAATATTTATTTAAAAATTATGCTTGATGATATTCCTTTGAAAGGAGACGATAAAGCTGAATTTTTAAATTTTATATATAGGCTAAATTCTGATGAAGGATTTCAAAAAGCTAAGATTAAAATTAGAATGAGAGATATTGGAGAGGTGAACTCGAAAGAGCAATTACCACTTCAAATGATGGATTTAATTTTAGGAGCCATTTGTTTCAGATTAAACAATAAGCATAAGATAAAAGATTTAGATACAAATAGAAGAGGCAAGCGTACAATATTGAAAGAAAAGCTGTATAAGCATATAGTAAATCAAATAAGAGAATTAAAGCCAGGGTTTAATATTGGAGAAAGCACTGGAATTAGTGCTATGGACGATAGATGGAATTATCCATATTCTCATTGGAGTTTTAAACCATACTCTTATACCAGAGATTATTCTAAGGCTAAAAATAAAAAAGATAGCCCGTTGAAACCTACCAAGTGAGCTACGCAAACACGTAGCCTTTCAGTTTGCAAGGGACTATCTTTTCTGCTACAAAGAAAGTCTTTTTGGGGGATAATAGCAAATATTGAGGTGATTTATTATAAAATAATAACTAAATTAATAATTAACCTTATTCCTTCGTTATACCGATTATGGTAATAATTGCCACAATATTATAAATATGAGAAAGCATGGGAAAAAGGCATCCAAGCACTACGCAGACCGAACATCGTCAGAGAAAGAAATAGGTAGCATCGCTAAAATCTTTTTCGTAAGAAACTCAATTAAGTAGGAATAAGCTTCGTCACTATCACTGGTTAAGTTTATTCCTGCTTTTTCCAATGTAAAGTTGGCGATGTGAAATATCTCGTGCGCTAATATTGACAACCCTTTTATATCTTTCGGCAAATTTGGCATATACAAAATCATTTGTCCGCCAGGCAATAAAAAACTTTTTCCCTTTTCTTCTCCACTAATCATAGAAACGATTTCGGAAGACTTCTCGCACCCGAATATCTTTGATAGTCTTGCCTTCAAGTGCTTTTTTCTCCAAAATGAACCATTACATCCCGGTCATAAATGTCTATGCTTATTATCTTATTCATAACGAATATGATGTTTGTGCTTTATATATAATAATGCAAATATAACTAAAAATAATCAAGATACTGTTCTTCAGAGTATGAATTATAATTAATCGGATTTGTTAAAAAGCTGATTTATCGGATATTTATTTGTTTATTTGTTTGTTATTTCGTTCGTTCTTTCTATATTTGTGCATTAATATAATACAAATGGGTAATTGGAGTGAAAGGCAAGAAGTAAAGAAAGAAGGCAAGGAAAAGGATAAGGTAAGACGTGAAAAACTTGCAGGATATTTCTTTGATTTATCTAAACTAATATTTGCGGCACTTGTTTTAGGAGGTATAACTCCTTTGTTTACCAATGTGACAAACGGAATAAACTGGAGTACTATTACATTAGGAACTATATCTACATATATGTTTGCTAACTTTGCTAATAGGATTTTAAAATGAATATAATATGGATACGCTAACGGCAATATTTTTAATAACGGCTATTGTGAGTGTTACATTAGTTGTTTGGTCTCACACCAAATCGGGCAAGAAGTGGCTTGCAAGCTTGTAAGCAGAAGGATAAAAAAGGGAACAGATAAATTCAATATCAAAACAATATGGGGAGTGTAATGGAAAGCAAGAAAGCAAAGTGCTCTTCAAAGTATCCACATCGTATAAAGTCTAAAGGCGATAGACTGGGATGGACGTTGAGAAGCGCAGTCAAGCACTCTTCCTTGCGTGAAATTATTGGAGAGGGAAGAATCGTTAGTAACTCTTGCTGTTTCATTTCAGTCAATACAAAAAGAATTATGCAATAGAGCCAGACATTAAGCCTGGCTTTTTCTTTGCATGACATCCCCATCGGCTTCCACAATACAATCTTCTCCATGAATGTAAACATATACCGATGCTATATCCTTTTGGATAACATTTACTTTTGCCCGGTCGTACACGTTAATGAATACCTTGCAATACTGTGAACAGTCAATGGTTACTTCGCTGTCATGGCGCACGTAAATATCACATACAGAAAAGCCATCAAATAGGAGAGTACCTTTACAATTTCCGCTCAGAACGGCTATGTGCTTCATGTTCCTTGCTTGCACATCCTCATCGACAAAGATATTGTTTCTGTGAAGGATGTCCTTGTCGAAGTGCTCCTTTATGAAAGTGTTGGTAGGGTATCCTTTTTTTATACAGAAATCAATCCCGTGCAAATACTTGTCAATCAATCCTTGTTGGTCAGGTTCTCCCCATTGTTCCGTCCATTGCGTACATAGCCCTAATGATACGGCTTGGGTGAGCAATGTTCTGCTTAAATCTTTTTCGTTCATAACGCATTATATTTTTAATATTAACGGATGTAAAATCCCTTATCTTTCGTCAGCTTAGCCGAATGTATTTCATTCCTTAGCTCGGAAACCTCATTTAGAATTGCTTCATTGCTATTGGCTGTTCTAAGTGTATTATTAGCTATCGCTCTTAATTGCGTTAGTTGTTGCTCTGCAAGAATGTTGTACTTTGGAAAAATTTCATTTCCTAATTTTTCAAGAAGAGCACGTTTTACGCTTACGTCCTGGCGAATGCCGTTCAGGTATGAACCCAATAGATTTGCCGTATCTTCTGTGATACCTTGTATTCCTTTTGACAGTCCGGAAGACGAAGAAACGCCTTTCCAATCCATCGCTTCTTTTAAAGCATCTCTTTCCGCTAATGCTTGGTTTACTATATTATTCCATTTGTTTTGAAGGTCAGCTTGTTCTTGTTTGTCAATTCCACCACCACTCTCCATTGCCTTGGCGAACATCTCATACCACTCTTGTATTAACTTGTTATACTTTTTAGCCATAAGGCTTTCTACAATGGCATTTTGCATCATCTTTTCAAAATTGTTCGCAAAATCTTCCGCATCGGACTCCATATCAAGAAGTGCGTTCTTAAAGTCATTTCTTATGTTGTCAAAAGATGTATTGGTGAGTTTCTCATTATAAGCGTTTTCGAGTTCTTCAAGCTGCTTATAATAAGTGATGTATTCATCCATGTATTGAGCGGCATTCCTATACCCATCATCAGCAAGGCTTTTTATTTTTGAATACAAAGCCGTATCCTCCTCTGCCAGCTTAGCCATTTGCTTGCTTGATAATTGGAAGAACTGACCTGCATTACTCACAGATTTTCCTACAATATCACTGACCCTCTTCCATTCTGATGCAGACATGTTTTCATCTATTTTCTTATTGGTAGAGTGCGAGCCGCCTATACCCAAAAATCCATTATTATATGCTGCTGCGCTACGCTGCATAGCTTCCAATGTGTTAGCTTGCTGTTTTAAGATGTTTTCTCTTTGCACTTCGTATATATCAGAAGCGTCAGTAACAGAAGCCTTATCCATCTTTTCAGAAAGATTATCCAGTGCATTTTTTAAATCCTCATTAGATTGTGTAAGATATTCTATGTCACGTTCAAGGTTCTCGTCGCTATCACCACCGAAATCAATTCCGAGTAGTCCAGGAATAGAAAATTTTTCAAAAATATCTACCCAGACATTAGCTATGCTCTTAAATATATTCCCCACAAATCCATCAATTCCTTGTTTATCTATCGCATCAAGTAGGGAAAATACGGCACCTATAATTCCGCCTATCTTGTTTCCTGCTTCTGTAAATATATCAATGAAACCAGACGCAAGACTGCCTATTTGCGATAACGACATTTCAGACGAACTTCCAAGCTGGGTAATAGCGTCAGACAGCGTTATTAAATTTTGCTTAGTCTTATCAGTGCTCTTTGTTACATTAACTTGCGCATTCTGAACGCCTTGTGCAGCAATGTTTCTCTTTTTTAATGCTTCTTCCTGCTCTGCTTTAGTTCCCGTTTGCAGGGATTTATTATATTCCTCTTGTGCTTCATTCAGTTTTTCTTGCGCAGCACGAAGCTCATCCAATTGTTCCGGTAAATTACCAAGCAAGCCACCCTTGTCGATGATAGCGCTTTGGATATTGTTCAAAGCTTCATCAACTACCTTTTTTTGGTCAACGGCCATGTTTTTATACTCATTCGAGTTCTTGAATGCCTGTAACTGCTGCCTAACCTGTTCAAGTACCTTTTTAGAAACCCTGTCTAAATCCCCGAATATAAGTTCCCAGTTTATTTCTTGTTTGAATTGCTCAAATTCGATTGATGCAATATCCTCGTTTGCTTTCTTTTTCCTTTGTGCTATAAGTCTGTCGGTCTCTTCTTCGCCTAATTGACCTCTTTGGCTTTCAATATCAGCTAAGTCCTTTTGAAGATTACGTTCAATATCCTTTATCTTTTGGGCATAATCTTTATAATTGCTTAGCATTTGTGATAGATTATCAACACTTTCAGCTCTTATCTTTTCATTTTCTGATTTGATAGTCTGATACAGTTTTAAGATTTCATTATCACCAAATTTGCTTTTTACAGCTTCTTCATCCATTCCCAAAACATCGAAAGCAGATAAATTACTGCCATTCTTCTTTAACGCTTCGGACAGTTGACTTTGGAAATCATCAATTATGCTTTTGAATGAGACCTCTCCGCCGAAAGCAATATTCATGGAAAGAGATTTGTTGCCGGAAGCATTGAATAGCTTCTTATATAAATCCCACTTTTCTCCGGTTTGGGAAATGTACTTCTCTATCTCCTTTAAGGCATCATCAACTTCTTTCTTCGCACTTTCAATTTCCGCCTTGTCAATCTTGACACCAAGAGAAATGTATAAATCTTCCTGCTTCTCTTTGCTCCGGTCTAACTGCCCTTGAATGTATTTGTAAGCCTTGCTTGGGTCTTTTAAGTCCAAATTGACCCCGTTCTTATCAAAGATAGGGGCAAATTCAGAAATGCCCTTCACCCTTTGGGATGCGACTTCTTCTCCTTCTATCTTTCTCCATTTCTCATAGCTGGAAACGGCTTTGTCTATGAGGTCGGTACGGGCTTTCCATTGTTCGGCAATAGGGTCTTTTTCGCCTCCGGATGATTTGCCTAATACCCCAAGAGTGTCCATGATTTTTTTTGAGACATCGAATACCTTTTGGGCATTACGAACGGTTTCTTCGGAATAAGGATTTCCTTTCTTAAAGCCTTTTAGTGTTTTATCTGCATTTTCTCTTTCCTCTTTTACTCGCTTGGCGTATTCTTCATAGGCTTCATCATCTTTAGGAATAAGACTATTCATGTCACCAGCAATTTCTTTGGCTGTAGTAAACCATGCTGATTTAATGTTTTTATCTATATCGTCAGTGACAGATAGAATAGTCGTAAAATCTTCTTTTGCTTCTTTTACGATGGAGCGGGCAATATCTAATTGATTTTTCGCTTCTCGCAGCATTTTAGTGTCCATGATATGCCCGTCACTTGCTACCGAATAAAGTTCTGCATCTTTAACCCCTCTTTCTGCATCAATTAGTCCTTGGTAAGCTTTTTCTAAATTTATTCTTGCAGTTTCTCTTGCAGTAGTTCTTGCTGCTCTATTAGACATATTTAATAGCTCGATTTGCCCTTTTAGCAAAGCTTGTTCATAAGACATGCTCTTAAAAATAGAAGGATATATCCCTTGAAGCTTTTCGTAAGCCATTCGTCTCGCATCCACTGCTTTGGATGTATCAAACATTGTGGATATATAGCTGTTAGCTTTATTTTTGGCTTCTGATATTTTTTCGTTTTGTTCTTGGACTTGAACATTAAATTCACGTATTGTTTCTGCGGCACTTTTAGTCTTTTCTCTTAAAGTGAAATATAGTCCAGCCAATGCACCGACAGCAGTAATTGCTATCATCCAAGGATTGGCTTTCATTGCTGCATTTAGCGCCCATTGAGCTACAGCTTGTGCTCTTGTAACAGCAGTCAATCCTTGTCGTGCTCGGGTTAAATTGGTTATGAAAGTAATTGTTCTCATTGCAGTTTCAGCTTTATGAGCAGCATTTACAGCTATTACAGCAGTTTTGTAAAATCCATAAGCCCCTACAAGGGAGCCAAGGATAGCTGCAACAGCTTCCCAATGATTCATTAAATCAGTAAGCAACTCCAAGCTATCTGAAAGTACACCGCTATTGCCTTCCGCAATGTCAGCCATCATAACATCCCATGCGTCCTGCAAGTTGCTCCATTTGCCAGCAAGGCTTTCTGCAAGGGCTTCCTGCATGTTGTAGAATTTGCCGCCTTCATCGGTTAGTTCCCAAAGGACATCTTTCACCATGCCGAAGCTGACCTCTTTCCGGCTGATTTTATCGAATACGTCTCCGGCGGAAGTTACCACTCCCGTAAGCTTAGTAAACCGTTTTGCCAATTCATCGACCAATGGGATACCCGCCTCGGTAAACTGCCTCAATTCCTGCCCACGGAGAAAAGCTGCACTGCGCACCTGCCCGTACGCCAATATGATACGTCCCATATCGACACCCACACCTGCGGAAATGTCGGCAAGTCGTTTGGTCGTATCGTAAAGCTCTTCATACGGAATGCTGTATGCGGACAATTGTTTGGCGTATGAAGCCAGTTCTTTAAACTGAAACGGAGAGACAACCGCCAAATCCTTAATGCGGTTGAATATGGTTTCCGCCTTCATACTATCTCCAAGAATGGAGGTAAGGGCAATGCGTTGTTTCTGAAACTCTCCGCCAATGGTATATAATCCCCTTACAAAACGCTCTAAAGTGTATATGGAATACACATTGGCGATTTGGTTTTTCAGCTCCCCGGCTATCCTTGATTGAGACGACATGGCTGTGTTTTCCCTTTTCATTGCGGCATTGTGTGTGCCGGAAGCTCTTGCAGCCTGCATCCGAGCATTGGTGAGTCTTTGTTCGGCGAGCGCTGCCCTTTCTGCCATTTTTGCCTGAATATCAAGAATGCGTTGCTGTCTTACATCGCTCGCTGTTGTGTTATATTTATATCCAGCTTTTTGTAATGCCTGTTTGACGGCATCACTGACTTTAGCCTTATCTACGACTATGTTTATTTTGTATTTTTTCTTATTTACAGCACTGGATATACTATCTCTAAGAGAAGCATCGTCTATTTTCAGTTTTGCTTTAACTTCGGAGGAAATGTTAATTTTATTGACCCCTACATTGACTTTGAATATCTTACTTTTAAGTGCATTATCTATCGACTCTCTAATAATTTGTCTGTCTACCTTAACTCCCAATTTAGTGTTAAGTTTGACTTGCTTTTCAACGAGTTTCTTTTTTATCTGTTCATAATCCTGCTCCGTGCAGTCTTTCAAGTGAACGCTGAAATTGAGTGAACCTAAGTCTGCCATGTTAATTATTGTTTTGCGCCTTTTTTGATAGCGTTAATGCCGTTTACCATAAAATCATTGAGGGAAATTCTTTGTCCTTTCATTTCCCGCTCTTTTCTCTTTTCTTCCCACTTCCTTTTTAAATCTTCCATTTCTTTGGCTGTGTGCTCCTTTTGTCCGGTATTATTATCATTATCATATACCACAATCGGAGCATCGCACATAAAAAGTTCATATTGGGCGCATGTCAATACCCAATCCATATACCAATTAGGGATGTTAATCATTCCCCAAAGAAGAATTAACGGTCGTGTCAGCTCTGGGTGTTTTTCTCCGTTTGCAAATGCTGCTCCTGCCGAAGTTCTTGAAGGATACGTTCTGCTTCCTTTCTCGTCATCGTCATTATCGTGTCTCTCATTCCGGTCAGTAATGTGAAAGCATTCAAGTATTCCAGTCTCTGAAATTCCACTTTTTTTTTACCAATGAAAAGTATTCCGTACAATTCGTCATCTGTGTATTTTTTCCATAGCATACGCCAGTATATCCAATGGAAAAGTCTTATCTTCCACCAATTATTCAGAATAATGAGAGAGGCACACCTGGCAGTAACTTCATCCTCACTTTTGCAGGAATGTAAGACATGGGTTAATTTTCGTATTGTTCCACGGTGCAGCCATTTTATACCGAACTTTTTTCCTCTTATCGTAATATAATCTATGCTGTTCTCCAGTACATCGTCAAGCGTTTTCTGCTCTGCTGTGGTAGGTTGGTTTATTGTTTTATCGTTCATGCTGTGTTATTGTGATGTGTGAAAAAGGAGAAGGCGGCGGCAATAACGCACACCGCCATATTTTTAAATCAAAGAACCGTCCTGGGTAACTTCCACCGCACTGAACTCATTGGCGGTGAATACGCTGACTGTAGCAGTTCTTTTTGCTCCGCTATTCTCGTCGACTTTGACCGTCACCACTTTCCCGCTAACCGAGGTTTTGCACCATGTTTCCGTTGATGAAGCAGAGACAGAGCTTTCCTTGGTTGTTGCGGTAATGGTTTTCCCTGTATTATCTGCCGCGCTGGTAAAAGACAGGGAAGCTGGAGCTACGGTCAGTCGGCTTTTTTTGTCAAGAAAGCGATATTATCTTCGGAAGAGGAGTCGGACGAAGCGCCATCTTCAAGTTCAATAGTTCCGCTGAGCGCAAAAGCGAATGGGGTAGTGGACGCATTCTCAAACAAGGGGCGTGCGTATACGGCCATTCTTTTTACAAGCAGACATTTTTCTCCGTCGTCACTTATAAGCGCAAATCCTACGTTCAGCTTCTTGCTGTTTAGCACAGTAGAGAATCCCTTGAATTGCTGGTTGTTGATAGTCGCTTGCGCTATTTCAGTGGTTTTCCCAAGAAAATATTCTACCAATTCCTTGCTTACACTTGGAACGGTAGCAGCGAAAGTAATATCTCCTGCTGTACTGGTAACAGCCCAATCCGCTTGCAGACCGTGTACCTTTGTACGGTTTAATGTCGGTTCTGCTTGGGACAAGGAAAGGGTATCTACAGTAACGGGCAAATCAAAATCCGGAGTTACCGTAGCAAAATTTGCAATGCCACCCTTTACTAACATAATGGATGAAAGACCGCTAAATACATCTTTCAATTCCTGCTTTGTTTTCATTGCCATAATAAATAGTTTTAATCGTTTTATTTTATGTTTACTTTATCACAAGGTCAGCCCTTATCAATGTTGCGCTGAACCCTAATCCGTCATTTCCTTTCAAGGTCAATTTGGGGTTTGAGGCACTTATGAAATTGTCGCTGATGGGGAATAGGGAAAGAAAATCTCCTACAATAGTGTCCATTTGTTCCAAATCTTCCGCACCTCCCTTTTTCTGTCTGACATACACTTCAATGGTGCAATAGGTACGGATATTCCCAAATCCGCTGCCATAGGTCATGGAAGACAACAAGCCGGGCAATGACACCACAATGAAATTATCCATTTGCTTAGGCACAGCAGCGGGACGGTCATTTGTGAACACATTCTCACTTACCGTCTTTGCTGCGTCAAACAATGATTTAAGCGCGTCTTTGTATTTAAAATCCTGTTCGTACCCCATATCATTTCATTGGTTTAAAGGTCATTTTAGCAATGCTTTCCGCGTAATCAAATGTATCTGACAATACATTTAACCCCTTCTTTGACTCCAAGTAGTTAGAATATTCCGTACCTGTACACATCACTAATCCTATGCCGTCACTTGGAGTTTTATATGCTTTGAGGAAATTTACAGAAGTGGTTAAACCGTACTCCCCGTTGGTGTCAACCAAGTTGTATTTTTTTATGGGAATAAACTTACCACTTTCGTAACTTTGGACCATTATCACGCCAATACCGTCTCCTCTGCCAAGCTTGGGGCGGGTGGGATTTTTTAATCCTTGTGTCACAACGGCGGTAATTATACGAGACAATCCACCTCTATAATAAATTCCAACAGCTAATGAAGTTAGAGTATTTCCGGTTACATTATGGTACTTGGCTGATACTACTCCGTCTTGCAGAAGTCTGATTCCGATTTCTGTTATTCTATCCAGCAAATATTTATCAATGATATTTCTCATCTTTTTTTTGCCTTCTTCCAAGACTTTAGCATTATCTTCCATACCTTACCCCTTAGCCTGATTAAAATATAACGTTGTCCCCATTGTTGTAGGATAGCAATCAGTTATTATACATCCTTCAAAAGGTGCTCCAAAGTCGGCAAAATCCACAATATCACCTGAAACAACCCCCTTCACGAGTCCGGGAATATCTACGGCATAATCTACTTTTATGACGTTGTCTTTCGTGGATGTTCTTGGAGAAGTCCTTCCATACTTGTTGCATTTCCCTACATACAATACGGTCTCGTTTCCTTCGTCAAAAGATGTCTCTCCGGAAATGCGATACACTTTGCATGTATGCGGAAAACGTGGATTATTTACTTTCATAGCGGATACCTTTTATTCATGTTCATACCCAAGTTGACAATTCTGACAGATGATTTACGGACGTTCTCTCCATACAATGCGTATATGTCATTTGCCATTTGCCGAAGGTTACGTTTGTCATAGGCAGAGCTTTGTGTACCACCCTCCTTGTGCTTCCATACACCGTTGGCATCCTCTACGCTTCCAGTTACGCTCGGTGTACTTGCGCACCACATATAAAGGTCTGCCCGGCACAAGTCTTTCTGGCGTTTTTCCAACGTGCTGACATCCGTCCCCGGTGCAATTCCCCTGTCAATCAGTATGGTGGAAATAGCACTGTCCGTAACTTCAAAACCGACACAACCACGGAGATATTCCTCTATGGTAGTGCCAGTATTTGTATTTTGAGAATCTTTCATGGTTATTTACCTTTAATGTTCAAGTAGTAGAACCAGCGAACCTTATTAGGAACAACCAATCCGGTCACTTCTGATTTGATTACCTGCGTCATGGTTTCATCATTGAATACCTGACGTATCAGAGTGCGGCCGCCGTCATACAATGCCGTACGGGCACCCGGTGTTTCCATGAAAATAGGACGTCCACATTGTACATCACCCAGGTCTTCATTTGGAACATATGCCAATACCCCCTCTTCAAAGCTTTGCAAATTCTTGTATTGTATAGCTTTGGAAGATTTGTCATATTTCTCCACTACGGATATTGAATCGACAATTCTGATTTCAGCACCGATACGCGTTTCAATGAAAGTTTTGATTGTTTCATCGGGGACAAGATTAGCAAATGCCAACTGCATGCCTTTATCGGAAATATCCGGGCGTGTCGCAACTGTGTACATTTGGCGGAAATACGGAAGGTTAATCAAATCCTCAAAGGTCGTCTTGGAGCATTCCCAGTGACCAGCAGGGGCAAAATCCTTTTCTTGGGAATCGCGTCTTACCTGCCTCATGACTTTTATCGGGTCTATTGTAGTACCCAAAGCTTCTTCCTGCACCGCTTCGCTTTCCGGCTTCTTATACCAGATAGAATCCTTGATATTCTTTTTAGGCACGCCGAAATCTATAGTCAATGCAATACCAAGCGGGTTGTTAGCTGCGTCAATGATTAGCTTACCTTTGTTGGATACAACTTGATTTCGCTGGTATAGGAATGTATTGTAGTTACCACCAAGTAAGCTGTCCACTCCATTAAACAGAAGCTCCATTATTGTAGACTCAATTTCCGGAGTGGTACTGCCGATGGCATCCATCAGCATCATTTTTTCTCTTAGGATTTTGCGGCTCAGTACAATCTCATGCTTGAAGGTTGGCAATCCACCCATTTGCAGGGACATTCCGTCTGTAGATTTGGTTGCACCATCACTGTCAATATCCACATAGGTAGCCAGCGTGTATGCACGGACTGTTGCTTCTATCTGCTCATATGTGGGATTCAGAGGAATATTAGGATTTAACGGGAAACCCATTTGGGAGAACGTTTGTTCCGCATTGTATTTTTCGGCAAACATGTCATTAATCCATGCTTCCAGCGGTTTATTCCCAGTATATCCCAATGCTGCAAGACCTTTCCCTACAATGTCGTAAAATTCTTTGTTTCTTGTGTACATATTATTCTCCTTTCTTTATTCGTCAGATTCACGCACAAATTCAATCATAGGCAGCTGTGCTTCTACCGATTTGGGAATGCCACCACCGAACACCCTGTCTGCGTAAATTCTGCCTGCGCGTACAACTGCGCATGTTGCAAGGATACAGCCTTCAGGGATACATACGTCTTCAAATACAAGGCCGTTGACATCGGTTAGCTTTCCGCTGGCGGGAACTCCTTTGACAGTTTCCTCAATATCTCCCGTTACTCCGGTATCTCCTGGAATAAACATGTACGCGTAAAGTTGGGCAGCGGTTTTTTGCGTGAAAGTCACAGTAGCCCCACTGCGTTTTACATCCCATTCTGCAAAAGAAGATTTTGCTCCTTCGATTTTGGTAGCTACCAGTTCTGGGGTACTTTCTGATGCGCTTGTTACGGCAACCGAATAGCTTTTCCCGCCTAACACAATAGACAAATCCCCGTTTCCGGATGCCTTTTTAGTGATAGTAAGCGTCACTACTGCCTTTACACCAGTCACTCCATCTGCTGTAATTACCTCTACCTGTTTGCCTGCTCCATTGAATTTTACCATTGTGCCGGCATGTATAATATCACCAGACTTTAATCCCATTCCGGCGACATCAATCATACCACCACCCTGATATAATTCTCTTACTCTTGACCAAACAGGAAAATTTCCGCCAAATCCCGACCGGGATTGACTGATAGTGTTGAAAGTTCCTAATTGTCTCATTCTTTGTCTGTTTTAATGTGTTTATTGTTTTCGAGGAAGTTTCCCTTGCGCTCTTAGCCGGTCTTTGAATGCTTCACGGCGGCTTTTTGCCTGTTCTTCTCCGGTTTCTGCATATTGGTTGATACTTGGGGAAGCGCCATTTCCGAAAATCGCCTTGTATCTTTTTTCATAATTGCGTTTGGCGCAACTGACAATTTCTTCCACTTCCATATCTTTGGTGATTTTCACGTCTGATATGGCGATATTCAGGATTTCATCGTTACAGATATTTTTGCCCCCGTTTTCAATTTGAGATTTCAACAAGTCCATAGACTGGACTTTTAAGTCATTGATTGACGCGGCGTTTTTCTCCACCTCTCTCTCTTCCTTCAAAAGCAAAATCTCATTTTCCATTTCCTTTAGCTTGTCGGCAAGGACGTTATCTCCTGCTCCTTCTCCTGAGTCAGGAGAACTCTGTTGAGGTTTGTAGTTTTTCTTAAAACTCTCAACTTGTGTTGCGACATCGTGATTGTACTGCCCTTGCATTCCTTGAAGAAAAGATGTCGCCTTGCTATAATAAGCGTCATCAGGCTCCACCCCTTCTGCTACCGGATTCAATTCTATGTACTTCATTAATGTCTGTGACGAAAGACTGGTTTGTCCTAATCTGGTCGTCAGTTCGGATAAGATTTGTTCTTTCTCCATCGTGTTTATTTAGTTTGTGTTATAAAAAAAAAGAGCCTATCAGTGCTTTGTGCACTAATAAGCTCTTAGGCTTGCATATGTAAAATTGCTATTCTTCTATTCTGACGCTGATAAAATTACGACATCTTCGGCATACAGTCCTAAACAATACGCTACCGTGTATTATTTTTACATCGGTCAACTTTTGCCCGCACACCGGACATGTTACAAAATTCCCTTTTTCGCTGGTCTGTTTTTCATCCAGCTTAGCGTCTATCTTTATCATATCACATGATTTAGTATTGCAAATATATAGTATATTTTCTAAAATACAATGCTTTATATGTATTTTTATATGAGAAATATTAGAAAATTTATAATAAATCGTATATTTGCATTATATATAACTCATAGAGCTGTGATTCAAGCCGGAGTGTGCGGATTTATACTGCATACGCCGGCTTATTTTTTTTTATGGAACACGACAAGATTGTATATACGAAAAAGGGGGAGGGTGTATTCAGTTATGAATACATAGACAGGTTGCGTAATTTGAAAAATGATTTCAATGTTATAGCTCAATCCGGCGGGCAGGAGAACTCATTAGCTTCCGATGCCGACATTGTTATTATGGGAGGGAATCGTGGCGGTTCAAAAACATTTACTTTATTAATGGAATCCTTGCCAGACATTAAAAATCCACGTTTTAATGCCGTTCTTCTGCGTAACGAGAAAGATGACCTTAGAGATATGATTAACACGTCGTATCTTATTTACTCCCAATTTGGAACTTATAACCGTTCTATATCGGATATGACTTGGAATTTTGGAGAAAACGCTGGAAAACTGTGGTTTTCTTATTTTGCTGATAATTTTGAGGATTTCAAGAAGCGCTTTCAAGGTAAACAGTTCTGTTATATCGGTATAGACGAAATAACCCATTGTTCTTATGACAAGTTTAAATACCTTATCACTTGCAACCGTAACGCTTATGGTATTAAAAACCGTTTTTGGGGTACTTGTAATCCGGACCCGGATAGCTGGGTGCGCGTTTTTATAGATTGGTGGATAGGAGAGGATGGGAATCCTATACCAGAACGCGATGGAAAGAAAAGATATTGTTTTATGGATGGAGATTCTCCCAATAATATATTTTGGGGAGACACGCCAGAAGAGGTATATGAACAATGTAAATCCATCATAGACCCTCTTTGGAATGATGCTTACAAAAAATTGGGATTTAATAAGAAAACAATGTTTGTCAAGTCAGTCGTCTTTATACGGGCACGTTTGGAGGATAATATCAAATTGATTGAGGCTGACTCAAATTATGCGGCTAATCTTGCCCAGCAGGATGAAGAATCCCGCGCTCGCGACCTCGAAGGAAATTGGAATTTTAAAGCGGCTGGAGACGATATTCTTAAAATCGAACACATGGAGCGGTTCTTCAACAACTCCGCCCAATATGGAGATAATAAGCGAAGGGTATCATGTGATATTGCATATGAAGGTGGAGATAATCTTGTCTTGTGGCTTTGGATTGGGAACCATATAGAGGACGTATATGTAAGTCGGGATAACTCCAAGCGGACGGAAGAGTGCGTCGCATATAAGTTGCGTGAATGGGGAGTCCTGGAGAAAGACTTTGTTTTTGACTTGAATGGACCTGGACAGGATTTTAAGGGCAAATTCCCAGACGCGGTCAAGTTTAATAATATGGCAGCTCCTATCCCAACGACAAAAGCTGACGAACAATCTATAAAATATATCTATTCTTCCCTGAAATCACAATGCGCTGATATTCTCGTTAAGAAGATTAAGAATGATGAAATTTCGATTAACCCCGATTTGTTGTCGCGTAAGTTTTCAGGAAACGGATATTCAGATATGACACTTTATAATATCCTGATGAAAGAACGCAAAGCCATCCGGGATGCAGACACAGATAAAGGCTTCTCTTTAATTAAAAAGGAAGTGATGAAAAAGTACGTTGGCCATTCTCCCGACTTTATAGAGGCTATGATTTACAGACAGATTTTTGATATAAGAAAACAACACACTAAACCAAAAGGATTATGGAGAATATAAGTACACGACAGATTATGGTACGCCGTCCGTTTCGGAGAATATTGCCAAATGGATACAAACAAGCAGTAGGGGTTATATCTGGCAGCTTGTCCGTTAATGAGCCTTTAGACAATCCGACATATCAGATAATAACTCAAATGGATTTTTTGAGGGAATTTGAGCCGTCCGGACATGCTATAAATGACCCATTGGTATATCCGGACAGATTAAGACAAGACCCTGAAACAAAAGAGTGGTTTAGAGAGTCCGTTATCAGATGTGCTTTTGCGTTTCAGAGGATTATAACAATCAAACACCTGGTTCATCTTTGTGGAAACGACATTCAATTTGAGCTGGAAGGGGATACCGAAAATGAAAAAGTAAAGGATACATTTTTTAAGTTTCGAACCGGATGGGCTGTAAAGGACATGGAGATAGCATGGTATGAAGCGGCAAAATCCGTAAAGATAACGGGGGACACAGCATTTGTAGGTTATCTCCGAAAAGGAATTTTCTATTGGAAAGTCCTTTCTTTTGAGAAAGGAGATACGTTATATCCCCATTTCGATAATGTTACAGGGGAGCTTACATTGTTTGCCCGTTCCTATTCCGATTTTGACAATAATGGAAATACAGTTACAGACTGGCTTGAAGTTTGGGATGAGAAATATCTCCGTCGCTTTAGAAAAGGGAAAGGGGCGTACAACAAAATAAAGCAAGTGATAAAGAACTTGTTTGGATTAAGCGGATACGAACTCATATCTTCTCAGGAACATGGCTTTACATTTATCCCTGTGGCTTATCACAGAAATGAAGCCGGCGCTTGTTGGTCTCCTTCACAAGACAGCATAGAGCAATACGAACTTGCTTTCTCGCAATTGTCACAAAACAATACAGCTTACGCCTTCCCGATTATGTATTTCAAAGGAGAGGGAGATAGTATTAATATAGAGGGAGGGATTGATGGCACTATAAAGTGTATATCAATGGGACCGGATGATGAAGCCGGTTATCTTAACAAGCAAGATGTTTCCACTGCCTTTACCAAGCAGCTTGATACTTTATACAAGTTAATTTATGAGCAGTCTTTTGCGGTAATTCCACCGGAAGTAAGAAGCGGAGACCTTCCAGGTGTAGCCATAAAGCTGCTTTATTCTCCTGCTTTTGAAAATGCCATGAAGGATGCCCAAGAATATAACCATCTCATTGACGATATGGTAAAGATATTCACTTATGGCTATGGGGTGGAAACCGAAAATCTTATTGACTTGCAAAATTTGAATGTATATGCCTGGATAAAGCCGTATATACATCTGAATGAATCTGAACTTCTGCAAAATCTTGCAGTTGCTGTTCAAAACGGGTTCTTGTCCCGGCAGACCGCAAATGAGCAAATTCAGATGTACAGCAATCCTCGCGACTGGGATAGGATTATGAAAGAAAAGAAGGAAGAACAGCAGGCTGACATTCTTTATGAATTGAAATCCCAGCAAATATTCGCCACAGATAATGGAGTTGAACATAATCCGGCAGGAGATGACAAGCAATGAAGCAACCTACAAAAAAACAGATACAGGATGCCAAGGATTTCATAAAATTACGTTTGCAGGCTGAAATATCTATGCAAAGTCATTTGGAGGAGCTTCTTGTACAAGCGGCAAAAGAGATTATAGATATATCATTCAAGTATGATATTCAGCCTGCAATGTTCCGGTTCTCTGCAAATGAGAACTTAAAGCGGGACGTAAGCGAAGTACTCCGTAAGTTGCGTGAGTTAATTTACGATTACACGGAAACTCTTTCTGTATATGACAGAAAGGAGGAAAGAGATGCCATTGTCGCTTTTATAAACAGGGAAGACCACGGAAAGACATTATCAGAGCGTATTAGCATTTATTGCAACCGATTTCAGTATGAAGTGGAAGCTGCCATTGCAGCCGGTCTGATAGCCGGAATCGGAAAAGATAAAATAAAGGATAGCGTAAGGTCTTATCTTAATTCACCTTATACCAATCCTTATTTTAAACGGGCGGTCTATAATGGCGGGGCTGCTGCCACACGTATTAAAACAGATGGTGTGAGTTATGGGGTAGGGAAGTCTAATTCCGCTTACAACTCGTTAAATACCCTTACCCGCTTCGCCGTAGGTTCTGCATGGATGTTGTTTTGGGGGCTTGAACATAAGGATAAAGGATATACGGGCTTTTATTCGTACCGTGGGAGCAGTTACCCATGCTCTTATTGCGACAGCATGGTTGGCTATCATCCCATATCCGACTATCAGAACCAGTGGCATATAAGATGCTGCTGCTATTTTGTGTTTGTATAATTAAAAATCATATAATATGTTGAGAGGGAAGGAAGAAAAAATAACATTCAGTAAAGGATTGGGTTCTGAATGCAGAAAAGCGGGAATCAGTATAAAAGAGAAGGCTTTTGCCGACCTTTTAGCGTTAGGATGGAAAGACAAGGATGCCTATCTTATTTCCGGTCTTTACAATCCGGTATATAACCTGGAGATAAACAAGAAGAACATGAATATCCTTTTGTCCGACGATAAAGACTTCATGGACTATTTGACCTCTGCAAGCAGAAAGATTAAACGCAGGCAAAAAGAGAGCGAGAAAGAGGATGATATATTGGTAGATGGTATTAGTGAGGAAGATATTGCTTCCGAGCTATCAAAAGAAAACCAGCTTCGTAAACTTATCGCTGCCCGCAAGAAATATGACGGGAAAGAGGGATGCAAGGAATGGATAGACCTCACCAAAATGATAGCAGACATTACGCAAATCAAAAAGGACGAAATAAAGGAAGAGGACACCACAGTGCATTTCTATCTGCCACTTTCATGCAATAATTGCTCCTTGTATCTTGCCGCTAAAAAGAAAGCCGGGAAGTGATACCCGGCTTAAGAAGTGTATTTCTGTTATACCAATTCGTGTAAGTATTTACTGCCGCATTTTGCGATAAAATATGTTCTTCCCGAACTCATTTCCCATAGCTAAATTCTTATTCCCAAAGAAACTGCAAACATCGGGGATTTTTTACCTGTCTCCGCATCGACTGTTTCATACTCCTTGATGGAAGAATCTATATGAATTCCGCCATACTGATATGAGAAGGACAAAAGCATTGATTCTATTTTCCTTTCCAGCTCCTCTTTGTCTTTTCTTATCTGATAGCAAAAGTCTCTTTCATTTATCTGCTTACCTTTATCTAACGGTAGTACTGAAGCTATATCGGAGGGATAGTAATATTTTCCGTTTTCTCCTAAATATCTAACATTGTATCCGTTCTTGTCACATAACGCATCCTCTATCGCTTTCAATTTTCCCCCATTTTTAAGAGTTATTAGTATTGGCTCATTCATGATTATCCTCCATTTCCTTTTTCATCTCATACATCTGCCTTTCCTCCTCAATAATCTTAGCGTCTTCTTCGTCAGATAGAGGTTTAGCATCCGCACGGTCAAGGGCACTCCCTATTGCCTTTAATACATCCACCTGTAACTCCACATCAATGCAATTGGCAACATATTGGGCATTACGCACTATAAGCATTGGCAGGTTATCTACCTTGTCTTCCAATGGAGTATTATTCAGCATCATAAACATCACACTTCCTGCCCCATATTCAACAGAGAAGTCCCCGCTTACGGTTGATACCTTAATAAAAGGCAAACCGCCTTTCTTGTACTTGACAAAAGTCATGTTCCCGATTTGTGTCTTTCCGAAATCCATAATCCTTATTTTTTTATTTTGTTGTTGTAAAACATATATTCTTCCCCTTTGTGTTGTATGAGTTCCATGCCGAACCTGTCACATATCAACGCCATACGGCTGCTCGGATTGGGGACGACAATGTCACATCCCTTTTCCTTTAAGGCATTGAGCAGATGTAAAAAGTTGCTTCTTCTTTCTTCCCGGCTTATTATTAAAGAAACTAATATGGCATTGCCACGTTTCCATAAATAGCCTGAAAACTTGTCCGAAGTAAAACCTATTTCCTTTGCAAAATCGCAGTCAGGCGGAATACAACCTCTTTCAATCTCTTTTTTTGTGATATGTAGCATCGTATCATTCTTCATATTTAATCCTCATTCAGAAAATCTTCGTCCGAATATTCCCAACCTTCAAACAGATTGGTCTTCGCCTCTTCCGCAATATTGGGCACGTGTCTCATAAAGTTATTCACAATATCCTCGTTGCCACACCACAGCGTATAGACATTGCTGTATCCCTTATCTGCACGTTTTTCCCGTACGTATCCGAGCGAAAGCATGTCAATCCCCAACTTCCTTTGAGACACCGGGATGACCCCGTTCTTTTTACAAAACCGTTCATAGTTCTTGTATATATCCGAGGATGTCAGCTCTATGGAACCGCTCCCTTCAAATTCTTCCGGTTGGCACTCTTTGTATTTGAAATATTCCGAAATACTCCCGTCCACGAGTTTCCCATCCTTTCCTGTAGCGCTCGACCGTATCCGTTCCAGTTTCAAATCAATCTTCCCGCCCAAGTTCTCAGGCATCCGCCAATTGTTCTTTTTAAGTTCGCACAGCCCTTTCACAATCCAAGCCATTATACCGGCATGTTCCGCTTTCATTCTTTCTGCGAGCATGGTGTCTCTCTTTTCCACCGGTATTGTCTTGTCAAAGTTCAGCACCAGGGCGCGGCGCTGCATACTCTCGTCGTCAGGGTCGTCACGGTTCAGAAAATCTTTCGGCTGCCAACGGTAGTTGGAGTTGCACAGCATAATAGGAGGTCTCTGCATCATTGTGATATTCCCACCTATTCCCCGACAGGCAATCGGCTCTCCACTGGATATTGCCTTGATGATGCTCATGTCCTTGAAATCACCCCGGTTGCTTTCCGTGCAGTACATAAGCCTTTTCCTTGACATCGAGTAGGCGGCACGCAGCTGCTCATCCCCACCTCTTGCAAACTGGCTCATCTTTATGTTTAGTATTTCATCCTCTCCAAACATATCCTTTAGAACCCGGTAAATAACACTTTTACCGTTCGCACCAGTACCTTGCAATATAAGGAAATATTCAAAGCTTATATTTTTCCTATTGACAAGGCAAGCACCGAGGAACATCTGCAATATCCTGCGCTTGTGCTTTTCCGGCAATACGCCATCCAGCTCTTCCGTAGGTATCCAGCTTTCTCCAAGAAAGCTTCTCCAGGTAGGACAATTAAAAATCTCCTTGCGGTCATACTTAAACGGATACATCTTTACGCAGTCAAACTTCGGAGAGTGTGGGTAAGTCTTTAAAGTATTCATGTCAACCACGCAATTAGTAAAGCACATAATGCTAAGGTCGGGTTGCAGCTCATGGTCTCTAATGACATTGATTATCCGGTTCATGTAAGAATACATAATCTTATTAGTTCGGTCACGGGCGGCAACACCCATTTTCTCAAGCCACCTGTCTACGGCATCATAGAGCACATTGTAGTCCATGTACTCGTATATCTTTCCTGTAAAAACATACAGCGGAACACGGTAATCGGCAATGTCTTTCGTTACAACACCATACCCCTCCCGGAACAATCCTTCAAGACGCCTGCCGTATCTGTCTGTACGTTCCGGATTGCTTGTAACCAAAGATATATCCCTGAATGTAGAGGCGTATTCGTCGCAATGTTGCGACAGCAGACCGAGCACATAATCCTTTAATTCCCTTCTATTCATTGTAAGTCGCTCATTTTGTGTTTAAAAGAACATAACGCATGCTCCTATAGGCGCATTTTATGAAAATAACCTTTTTTCTTTTATCTGTAAAGGCTAAATACATATATCTATGTTCTTTATCTTCATTATGCAAATATACAACTATCTGATTATAAAACAAGTAAATTTTCTAATTAATATGCGTTAAAACATAGAAAATTACCCGATAATCATCCATATAGTGCAAAAATGTAAAAATACAATGGTTGACTTGTTGTAAAATATCATTACAAATTGGTGGAAAATGGAGAAAATAAAAAATTTTTAGGCGAGGTGACTACGCCGATTTCCTTACAAAAATAAAGGGGCGGGGGTGGCTCTTTGCAGGGTGTTTGCAATGTATTTTGTTGTATAATAGTGGTTTGTGGTTTACATTATACATATAATATAAAGTTTGTGTTTATTTACATTGCTATTGCTCTAAAGCCCTGGGAATAAAGTAAAGGCTATCACGGCGCAGCCAAAGACACCCAATACCGTCAATAAATAAAATCAATATCACATGTATGTATTATAGATAATATCTATTAATCATTGTGCTTTGTTAGCGTCCTATGCTTATTCACGTTGTCTATATATTACATTATTAATATAGATTATTTCTATTGCATTTAAAGTGTTTATTATGCTTGTTGTGGTATTATATATTTACATATTCTTATGGCTGTGTTTTATGTTGTAAGTGTTTTATATATAGTGTATTATGTTGTATCTGTTGTATGTTTTATAATATGATTATTTTATGAAAATATTTTGCAATATTCTTTGCTGTTTACTAAATAATTCGTATCTTTGTAATGTAAGAAAGAGATAGATATAAGGTTCTTGTTCTTACAGGCGTGTTATTAAGTGTTGGAATAAAAAAGAGAGCCTTAACACTGCAATGTTAAGACCCTCAAAGGTAGGAAGTACGAAAGTACCCCCCGTATCTGGAGCAAAGGTACTTTCTTATTTCTTTCCCTGCAAATATTCTTCAAATTAATTTCGTTGGCTTATTATAATGATGCAGTATGCAGGCAGTGTATACAGGCGGTTATCAGGCTATTAATCACGCTATAAGGTTGAATTTTAACAATTTAAATTATAACATTATGAGAAAAGGGAACTTACCTACACAGGAATACGAATTAATTAACGTGTGTATGCAAACAGTAGAAAATGGCACTCCATTAACGTGTGATGATTGTGGACGTACAATATTTAATATTGCTACGATAAAAGGGAAAAGCGATGGAAATACGTACAATGTAGGGCTATCATGCGTTAAGAAGTTACTAAATAAGTCTATCTACTTCGATTTAGAAACCGGGTGGGAATTTGAACGACAAGAAAATGAATGGAAGCAAGCAATGAATAATTTAAAGTGGCTTAAAAAGCATTCAGAAAAAGACTTGTACAAATTTTCCTTGTACAAATACGATAACGGTAAAGAATTTTGCATTAACCTAACTTTCAAGAAAGATTTTGGAGGATATAAAAAAGGATGGTCTGGAGGATATACGGCTGCCATGGCATTGGATAAGCTTCCTTTGTTCTCGGAATTTATCAAAGCGTGAAACGTACAAGCGTTGCACCCGGTGCAAGTTCCGGGACACGCACAAATTAATAACATAAAAACTTATCATCATGAAAGCAATGAATTTCTACACCGCAAGCGGTTGGGCTGGTTCGAACTATGACAGCAAGTTAAGTACAAAGGAAATCGCCGCAAAGGTTAGGGCTTTTGCAAAGAAGAATTTCCCGGAATTTAAATTCTCTGTACGTTCCGAATGGAGTATGTACACGGATTCAATGTATGTTGAGCTGAAAGAAGGCACTTGCATTCCTTTCGTTGAAGGTTCAAGAAGTGCAGAACGTGGCTATATGTCCACGATGAACACCGTAAAGGGATGGGAAGATGAGTTAACGCCGGAAATGTTCAAAGTGTTGAACGCTGTTACGACTTACGCAAGCTCTTTCCGTTACGATGATAGCGACGGTATGCAAGACTATTTCGATACTAATTTTTATTTAAAGATAAAAGTAAGTGATGAATATAAGGTTGTAGAACCGAAAGCAAAGAAAAGCAGTGTTAAGGCTGAAAAGGTTGAGGAAGCCAAAGAAGTGGAAGCCGTGACGGTTGAAGGTCTGGAAATCGTGGACTATTCAGAAAAGGCGGTTGCTGTGTTTGGCGATACGAAGGCTATAAAAGAGCACTTAAAGGAACTGGGCGGACGGTTTAACCCTTCTTTAAATTATAACGGAGAAAAGCGCGCCGGCTGGATATTTAGCAAGAAGCAAGCGGACAAGGTGAAAGGATTGGTAGAGGCTATAAAATTGTCGGAACCTGTTTCAAATACCAATATATCACAAAAGAAACGCGGAAAGAGTTTGCAGGATATAATAGACCAAACACGCCGTTTAAATAGTTATGCTGGCCGCAATTGGTATTGGAGTTTTAAACGGGAAAAACTTATAAATAAGATATATTCGGATTATATTACTAATATTCAGAAATTAGGCGCATTTTCGTATCCTGAAAAGAAATTTACAAAAGAAGAGTATACCGGTATAACTCCTACTGAAATTCCAGGTATTGTCGAAGTCGGGCAAAAAGAAGTTGCAATAAAGGAAGGCGATTTAATAGCATTCAAGACTAACAGCTTTCAAGATTCAGAGGTTTATAAAGGGAGTGTTGAATATAAAGAGCAATTAGGGTTTGTGGTTTTCGTGGATGGTGTGCAATATGAACTAAGAAAGGCGATAGATATTAGAAGGTTGCAGGATAAAACGGAACATCAGGAAAACGAAACGTACCCACTTGAAAATATCAGCTTCACTGAAACGGACAACCTTAACGGCGTATGTTATTACGACATCGAAGGCGCGGGAGCTATAACCAGCGCGAAAGTACGTGCGGATATACAGCCGGGCGATGTTTTCAACGTGTACACAGCAAAGGAGCGCAAATATGGCGTAACTTATGACGGTGTAAGCCTGGAAAGTAGTTTAAATAAAGATTTACCCGGTATAATTGAAACGAATAACAAGATAGAGGCGGGAACGTTGAGCGCTTCAAGTTTTTACAAGCCGATCCTTGAGAATGTGGAGTTCTACGAAAAGAAAGCAAATGACAAACGATACATAACGAGAAACAACCCAAAAGGCGGTTATTATCATGTTATAGACACTTTGGATAATTGCCCGGTAGGATTCTTCCGAACAAAAGAAGAAGCCGAAAAAGAGGTGGAAATACTTAACGGGGCTACGGATGGTAACGGACGTTTAAAAAGTGTCGTATAATGTTCGGCGTTATGTTGCTGTTATTCGGTGCCGTGTTGTTTATCAGCGGTACCGATATAGAGAGAATCAAGGAATTTATAAACGATGAATCAGATAAATTTTAAGGATATGGATACTACAGTAATAAACGATACAAAACGGATTATTTCACAAATGAATACGGGCAACGAATGCGATTATATGGAGGCGGGATATTTGTATTACGGAATGGGATTGTACGGGTATTCCAACGATGTGATAAAATCCGGGTGCGAATACACAAAAGGCAAAAATGATTTGTTTTCTCATCTGGTGCCTACAATTGAAAACGTATCGAAATTCATTGCTTACATACACAAGGAGCTAGGAATACTATAATTATAATTACTCCGGCGTGGAGAACAACAAGCGGAGCGACACCGCCGCCGGGAACTATTATAAACTGATAAAATAAAACAATCATGCAAACAATTATAGTAACAGTAAACCAGCAGGGCGAAAAAACAGCCCTGCAAATAGATGACAAGGTAATAGCAACCATAGCAAAGGATAGTTTCAATAAAGGGCGTTATTGCGGCTCTTTCGGAGCTTTCGGTTGTTGCAATAACAGCCGTTACCCTGATGCTGTGGAATTTATATCGGGGTGCATAGAAAATCACTTTGCCGGTTTTGGTTTGAATGTGGTATTTGAATAAATTTATAGCCAAAACGAATTTAATATAAGGAGGAAATAATATGTATTTAGGTTTTATTCTTTGGGCAATTGTTCTGGTAGTAATACTATGGAACATCAACCCAGCGCTGGTTATTACGTCAGCTTTAATAGGAATCGCTATGGCGATAGGAAAAACAAAAGACAATAAATCAGGTGAATAATATGGAGACTTTAAAGGAAGTGTTTTTGAAGAAATACCCGCAATACGGAAAGGTGTTGCGGGTGTATGAAGAGGTTAACGAAGTGGAATGTACATTCGACAGCATAACAAAACCGAGGTTGTACAACTTTGTTCAGGCTCTTAATGAAAGGGTGGCCACCAATAGCGCTAAAACCTATTGCGCTATGCTTAAATCAATTCTTAACCTGTACAGCGATATGTATTCTTTTCCAAAAGGTTTTGAGGCTATATTGACCTTAAAAAAGGACGCTACGCAAAGTACGTGGCTAACGGATGACGAGATAAAAACGTTATTGGCGTATAATCCTATTAATGAAACGGAGCGCGCTGTAAAAAATTGTTTTTTGCTCGGTTGCCTTACAGGCGCCAGACATTCGGATTATATAGAATTTACAGAGGACAACATAGTAGACGGAAGGCTGATATATGTTTCACGGAAAACCAAGATTAAAGCGGAGATACCGGCGGCTCCTGCTGTGCTCCGGATATTGAAAGAAAACCGGGAATACGGCATCAATGAACGAAAGGTTTCGGATGTGACCTTTAATGACACGATAAGAAGCATATGCCGGCGATGTGGGATAAGCAAGCGTATAAAGCTGTACCAGGCGGGCGAATATATAACCGGTGAAAAGTGGGAATTTATTTCCTCGCATTCCGCCCGGAAGTCTTGCGCAACCAACTTATATTTAAGAGGTGCGGACTTGTATTCTATCAGCCGGATGTTAGGGCATTCCAGTGTAACGATGACTGAAACGTATATATGCTGCGGGTTGCGTGAATTATCAGATAAAATAATGGGATATTTCAACGGGTTTAAATAATATGCTTTAAAACATGCTGTATAAGATGAATTAAAGAAGGATAAACGGTATTTTTGCAAACAATTAAAAACAAGGTTATGAAAACTTACGATGTATATTTCAATGACTCCAATGATTCTAATAACAAGGGTTTTAACGAATCATTCGAGTACTGCAAAAATTATATAGAAGCCTATAATGGTACCAATGAATCATATTTCGGGGATTATAAGGGAGGAATCGTCTCAATCGTGTGTAATGAAACCGGAGAAGAGGTTTACTCAGAGGATATAAGATAGAATGGCACAAGAAAGTAAATACGCATACGACGAAGATAATGTAAAGGCTATTGTTCATTGGGCTTTAACGGCTCAATTACCTGCTCAAATAGAGTTGAGCGAGTCGGAGAATATATTGGATGTCAAGAAATACGTACAGGCGAATATACACGATATAAACCAGCATTTCCCCGACCCGTTTTATAACCCGTCAATTGACAGGCTGTACAGATTAAAAGAGTTTATTGAAAGGCAAGAATGATGTTATAACCCAGTGGGTCTTTTCACTTGTTTTGGGTTGAATTTAACCCACTGGGTTGTTTGGGTTATAACTTGCTATCCATCTTTTCAAATTCTTCCTGCACGGACTTGTTTAGCACCTTCGCGTATATCTGGGTTGTCTTTATATCTGTATGTCCCATCATTTTGGCAAGGTTTTCGATTGATACGCCCATATTCAGAGCCATTACCGCAAAACTGTGTCTTGCCATGTGGGAATGAAGGCTTTGCTTTATCCTTGCAATTTCCTGAACGACTTTCAACCTTAAATTATATTGGTAATTGCTTATTATCGGTAGCTTGAAGTCGTATTTTCTCAATATTTCCATTGCGGGTTTTAGGAGCATAAGAAAGTATTCTTCTTCTGTTTTTATTCTAATATCTCTAATAAAAAATTTGCTTCCTTTTTTGATTACTCCGCAGAAATCGAATTTGGACAAATCTGCATAAGACAGACCGGTGAAGCATTGGAAGACGAATAAGTCTCTAACCTTACTAATGCTTTCTGATGTTATTTCTAAGTTCTGTATTTGCTTTATTTGGTCTATGGTAAGGTATTTTATTCCTTCGCTTTTTCCGCGGTCAAATTTGAGCCTATTATATGGGTTGTCTTTTAACAACTCATATTTAATAGCTTCATTTATATATCTTTTCAAGCGTTTATGATAGCCATGAACGGTTGTCTGTTTATTATATTTCTTATGTAGGAAATCGTCATAATACATTATGTTGGCCGTTGTTATGTCGGAAAAATAAACGATTCTACCAAATTCTTCTAGAGAGTTAATTAATGTGGCATGGGTATTTAAAGTCCCCTTTCTTAAATCTGTTCTTTCGCTTACCCGGCGCTTTATGAAGTCAAGAAAACTCTCTTTCTGCTGTGAATACTTTAGGAAATGCTCCAGCTTTTCAAAGTTAAAGGGCTCCTTATTCTTTATAAGGGAGTTGATAAATTCGTTTATATTCTGTATCTGTGCATCGAGTCTTTCGTTCAGATCTATGGACTGAACTGTATTCTTGACTTTGTTTTTTTCACTCCATTGGTCGGAATATAGCCTAACGCCTGTACTAATCCATTTCCTTTTCCGTTCAAATAATATTTCTATCTGAACGGTTCCTTTTGTTGTCTTGCTTGCTGTGTGTTTCCGGTCAAACACAAATCTTACTGTTGGGTACTTCATAATTTAAAAGATTTGGTATCACACAAGGGTATCACATTTGTTGCACATTTCATGAAATACAATGAAATATAGTGAACTAAAATGAAACAAATATAGAACCGCGTTTGTTCGTATAAATCATTGATAATTACATAATATGCTGATAATAAGAAAAAAGGGGTTACATTTCTGTAATCCCTTGCTGTGATTCGCTTGGGGCTCGAACCCAAGACCCCAACATTAAAAGTGTTGTCTCTCAAGGCAT
>ERZ791802.190-NODE-190-length-73114-cov-13.412516_pt1 | contig 73114 bp, 107 predicted proteins | sample MGYA00510308_ERZ791802 | MGnify/ENA primary metagenome ERZ791802 (study PRJEB30046, sample SAMN00792028) | human gut metagenome | study: EMG produced TPA metagenomics assembly of the A metagenome-wide association study of gut microbiota in type 2...
AACACACCCTCGCTCAATATGAACACACCCTCGCTCAATATGAACACACCCTCGCAAATAGACGAAGAAAAAGGTAAAGACATAGAAAAACTATCAGAAAATATAGTCAAAGAGCAATCTAACCTCGTTCAATATGAACAGGGGTCCGCTCAATATGAACGAGGGTGCGCTCAATATGAGCAGGGGTGTGTTCATATTGAACGAGGGTCCGCTCATATTGAACAACAGAATAAGATATATATAGATAATATAGAGAATAAAGAGAATCATAACGAACGAAGTGAGTTTAATAAAGAAACTGATATGAAGATTTTGGAATGGTTCAATTCTCGTGACTTATCCTTTCCAGATCTTTCTTCTTCTGATTTTGAAACTATCATTAACCTTCCAGATTTTGCCGATAATGATTTTGATATGGCAATAAGAGAAGTTTGGGGATACTTGCAATATGATGAAGACTCTCCAGGTAATTACATTCCAGCTGAATATTTCAAAGATATTCTTTACCGTGCTTGGAATGATTTAAAAACTATCAATCCGGATTTCTCTCTTTCGGAACAAGACATGAAGAATATTTTTGGATTCGATGTTGAGATGCAGAATGGAGAACCTGTATGTTATGTGACTCCCAGTAAAATTAAAAACATCAATCAATCTCCTTCATCTTCCAGAAAAATTAAACGGAAGGGAGTAGGGGACCGAACCTCCAGATTAATATTTCTTGAATCTATCCGACAAGTCGCTGAAAGAGATACGAACATGTTGACAGATGCCGAATATGCAATATGGCTTATGATTGAGTTCGTGAAAGAACGGGAGAGTAATCAGCAACCTCGTCCATCGGAAGTGACAAAAACAGTTTATGAAGATTTGCTTAAACGTTTCTCAAACGAATCGAAGGTACCTGTGGAAGATTTGAGAACCCTCTGGAAAGAACTTCCTCAAAAAAATACAGTTAAACTTCATCCTCAACAGTTATCAGTCGATAAGATTATAAACTATAACGTGCAGGTAAATCAGGCAAGTGATGTGGAAGATCTTTATAACAAAAAGATGGCAGAACAACCATGAAGTCTTTTGCCACCTTCCAGAATCCTTTTCCTTAGCCGGGCTTGATTATCTTATTTCGGGTTCGGCTAAGAAGTTTCTTCTAATTTCTATTTCTTCAGACAGTATTCTAATCGCATCTTTCTCTTTCCGGAAATAATTACCTGCCAGATAGCGTTTATTGCTTGTTACATTTCCCTTTTCCACATCAGAAGTAACTTGCATTTTATCTGTAATATACCAGTAGCGTTCTCCTGTAGCTACTTTCATGTTCAAAGGCTCAATTCGTTTTAGAAAATGATTCCATGTCTTACCGACCTTAGCTAATTCTATATCCAGAGCCTTTCTTTGATAGTCCGCTGGCTTGAAAGTTGTGAATGAGAAATCATCTATTTTTCCTAGATACTCGTTCATGCTGTATTTAACCGGTTCCCCTTTGACAACATAGCAATACATAACAATGTCTCCAGAGGATTTATCTGTAAGTCTTACGACTCCATATCCTTCTTGACCAGTTTTATGGTTATGGAAACATACTAAATCACATGATTTGGGAATATACTTAGTAGAAATTACGAAAAATGGGTTGCCAAATTCTTGACCATTTTCATCTAAAACTAAATAGAGGCGATTTAAAGCATTTTCTCCGGCTGGGGTTATAATGTCTACGGGAATTGTTATTTTGTCGAAATTAGGCGTGTTTCCGTCAATTCTAAGGCATATTAAAACTGTATTCACATTCCCTTCTTGTACCAAGCCTATAGAATCATTCCATTTTACTGCATCTCCAGCTCCAAATCCTTTGTCAAACCAGTTAGCAAATGTAGCGTAATCGAGAGATTCAGGATCGTCTGAATAACTGGAAGGTACATGCAGTTTAATATTATATTCTGTTTTGCAATAAGAACTGATTCCTTTAAAATCAATTTCAGACTTATATTTTCTTTTTCTTAGAAAATGCTCTACTTGTTTTTTAGTTTTCATATTTGGATAAAATAATCAATTGTTAGGCAAATGTAATATGATTTTTTGATAAACATCAATTTGGATATAAAAATTTAGCTTAATTACCACAAAACGAGACTGAAAAAATAGGTGGCTGAAAAAAATCAGAAAACTTATATATTGAATTTTTATATCGTTATCAATTTGAATATATTGGAGAATAATTATTTCTCTGTACTAGAAAAATAAAGTTAATAAATTGATGCTGGGATAATTACAAAATCTCTACTTCCAGATTCGATATATTATAAAATTAATGTTAGAAATTGGAGATAATTTTATTGTATTGAATAACGTGGTCTGGAAGAGAATTGGCTTTTTATACTATGATCGACTTTTGAAAAAACGAGATTGAAAAATCAGGTCGGATTATATATGCGGTATCCGCTCCAGAATTGACCGGCTCTGCCTTCTTTTTTTCATATTTTTTGCTGTTATATTTCTGTAAATCAGTTGATTATATTGTTTCACTAATATACAAAAGTGAAATAAATGTACTTTTGCTCTTTGTTTTGCCTATTCATTTGTTTTTGATACTCTTTTGAAATAATTACAAATTTATCCTTTTGTGTATGTGATTTGTTCCCGTTCCTTTTTGCATCCAGGTAACAACATCCCGCGCGTATATGTGTGCGTATGTGTGTATGTGTGTCGTGATTTGCCCTAATAAGTAACCACGCATACACGCACGTGTGTTGGGAATGCTTATTTAATTGATTATCAATTGCTTATAGATAGTGTTCTTTGTTGTGTATTTATATATTGCTGAAAATCAGCTATTTATAAATTATTTTAGTCTTAAAATGAAAGTTTTTGCTTATTTGTTTGCGTACTTCAAATAAGTGATATATCTTTGCAACGTCAAGTTAAGATAACGGCTACTTGATAAAGTGTTTACTTTCCGTTTTGGTTTTATCTGTAAACCTACAAAAAGCGAAAACCGCAAACAGATACGAGATAATAAACGTAATTAATAACCGTAAAAACAAGAAGTAAGAAACGGACAAAAGAAAGTAATACATAAAAGCAAAAGGAGTGCGAAAGCGAAAGCAAAAGCGCACGCCCAGACATAAAACGGGATGTTTTGTGAACGGAAAAAGAATACCCATAACTGTAATGGTCAGTTATTAAAGATTGTCATGCAAACCGTCGCTGGCACTATGGGGGAGCTATATACATAAGTCTGCTACAAAAGCGTGCCATAGGTGCGTAGCTCCATGCAGCAAAAGGGAAAAGTGTAAACTTTGTGCCATAGTTGTGCCCAGTTGCCGACTGCATACCGAAAAACGGATGTTTACACAAAGGTGTGAAAATCTGCCCCTAATGCGAACTGAGAAAGATATATGCCCTTGCGTATATATGTAATCACCAACGCAACGCAGCCCTAACAGTGAAGAAGTGTATGCCAAAAGTGTGCTTTAACGGTAACGATGGAAATTACCTACCACATAGGCGAAAGCGTATGTAAAAAGCTGCAATTCAATCGGTTTGGTTGCAGTTGGTGAGCACTCATACACAGGGCGCACGGCTCCGTTGCGCTGTTAGTGACGGGCAAAAAGTTGTACATAGAGTGTGCTGGATAGGTGAATGTCCAGTATGCTCTGATTGGGCTTTAACGCAATCGAAAGCGTGTAAACGTTTTCGGTGGTGCGTTCCTATTTTGGTAGGTCGGGGTTCGATTCCCCGATTGCCTACAATGCGCTATTGCAGAAAATTCCTAAAAAACAGTAATCATGGGAACAATTAGTAGGTATAACAGTGTACAATTTGAGAACTTGAACGCAAACGAGTTGGTAGGCGTAACTTTGGTGTATAAGAGTGTAAACCGTGACGGAGAAACGCATTATTCAGGACTGAATTTTGCCGGTGATGAATACACGCCAAAGGATAAGACACAGGACGAGATTTTCCGCGTGTGGAAGAATGTGGTAGCTACGTTCTGGACTGTGAAAGCGGTGGAAGCTGGGCTGCGTGAGGATAATGGTGGTATTGCATCCAAATTGCGTAGCGGTACACCGGCTGAAATCATAGTGCGTACAAGTGATTGCAAAGTGTCAAAGAAGTGGGATGTTGAGGGAAGTGTATGGAGCCGTATTGGTTTGGTGCCTACAAAGAAAGACCTGGATTGTGCAGCGCGTGATTTTAAGAAGAAAATCCATGCTGCTACAAAAGCGTCTTTCGATGCTCTGAAATTCCGTTTGAACTTTGAAGAAGTAGTCGCAAAAGCCGCTAACTATTATGAAATATTGGGTGTGAAGCATGATGCTACGGAAGCGGAAATTAAAGCTGCATACAAACAAGCTGCTAAATCTGCTCATCCTGATGCCGGTGGTTCCAATGAAAAGATGCAAGAGGTAAATGCAGCATGGGAAGTTCTGGGAAATGCTCAAAAGCGTGCGGAATATGATGCGCGAATGGCTGCATAAATAAAAACTGGTAAGTCATAACATATATAGCACGTCTGGAGGTGAATACAGGCGTGCTATTTCTATGGGTAAAACGAACGTGGAAGCGTAGCGTGCAAGAAGTGCGAGTCTTTGTTACCCACTTTAATTGTGGCATGTACTTTTGAGTGCGTGCCATTTTTGTGTCTGATTGTAAACCTTTAAAATATAAAGCATGAAACGAGCAAGAATCCAAAGAACGAGCGTAAAAGTTATTTCTACCTCTTGTGCAAGTATGACATTCTATTTGCCTAAATCTCAAAATGTTACCGTGAAACGGAAAACTGTGTATGATTTATTTAAAGCGTAAATCTATGAAGAAGTATGTTGTGGTATATAAGCGGAAAAAGTATATCAAAGTAGCTACTGCAATTGGTAGTAAATTTTATAGAATCTTGGTAGTTATATGCCTGTTGTTTTCCTGTATTGCGATAAATGCCAAAACTATAAGGGTATTTACAGGAAACATACAGCGCGTGGAGAAGACTGTGAGGATAGATGGAAACACTTACTTCCTAACATTGAAAGATGGTACCATGTACCAACTAGAGGATGAGAAGCAATATAGTATTGTATTGGAGAGTTGGAAATATTTCAAGTTTATAATGATTGATGTGAAAGATAATGGTAAAAAAGAATGATATAGCCAGTTTCTTCTACTATATGTGGAATTGCTGGGATGAGCACGAATGTGCTGTTGCTTTTGAAAAAGCCGAATGTGGATGGAGACATTTATGGAACAAGTGGCGTGAATATAATAGTCAAAATGGTCATTATGGAGCGGTAGAAGAATTTTTTGCCAATTTGGATGACAGGAATCAGAACTTACTCGTAGAGCGTGCACTGGAAATGTACAGCGGTAAAAAACGTATCAAATGAAAAAGATATTCAAAGTAATCGTGGGATGTGTTATTGTTATACTAACATTAAAAGCCTGCCGCTTGAATTATGTGTGCGATGTAGTTGATAGCATCCCAAAAGAAATCCGAGAGCGCATAATTACAGAGCACCCAGAATGCGCCAATATTGATTTGTTGGTGAAATTCTGGGAGACTAAAGGAGATTCCCTTGTTTCTGAAATTGCTAAGGAACAAATATATGACTGTGAACTTACCGAGTATTTGAAACTCCATCCTGAAGAGAACAATTAATATCAAGACAATAATGGAAACAAAAGTGTGTAAAGAATGTGGTCAGAGTTTGCCCAAATCAAATTTTTCTAAGAACAAGGCAACCAAAGATGGGTTGGCAAACTATTGTAAGAAGTGTGACAAAGAAAGAAGACGCAAATCCAGTGGGGGCATAACTCAACAAGGAGTAAAAGCTACTCTGAAAATGTCTGACTTTGATGACAACATGTTGTTTGCTGAATTGCGTAGACGTGGATACACTGGAGAATTACGTTATTCCAAAGTAGTAAATATATAGGTATGTACACAAGTTATGGCTGGGAATTGACTAATCTTTTGCAGGGACAAGATGAGGAATATCTGCTTGAAGTGTTAACGGAAAATTACAGACGTTTGAGAGATGTGCCAGATCATCTTATTGTGACATTGCTTGAATACCGTGGTTATACTGGAAGATTGATAAAAAGTGAAAATTAAAATAAAGAAGTATGATACCAGAAATTATTGAACAAATGCGCAAAGAGTTATACGATACTAAATTGTGCATCTCTGATTTCGAGAAGTATGATTTGAAAACTCTTGAAAAGACCAATGAGCCATTTTTTTGGTTAGTGCGCACACACGGAACACATTTGTGTTTTATTGGCCCCAGTGTAGAAAGTCTTTTTTCGTCAGAAAGTAACCGGTTTGCAATTATGAAAGATTCTCATGCTATTATTGCAAGTATTGTTTATTGGGACGATTTGGACTATAATAAGTATTTTTATTGGGATGGAGCACAGCTTCAGAAAGTATCCAAGGATAAGGTTATTTCAATATTCAATAATATTTGGGGAAGCCGGATACATCAACTTTCCATTCAATACCCTGAAGAGTATGCAGCCATAAACAAACCATTGGAATTAAAAATGTCCCCAGAAATATCAGAGCGTGTAAAAGAGGTCAAGAATATTGCTTCGGAATTGCAAGATTCAAGTTTTGAAGATTGCTTGAAAAGTCTACAAAAATGGGTGAGATTTGCCGTTAACCAACATATTGAAATATATGGTGATTTTGCGAAAAATAGCTTTGGATTCTCTGAGGTGGTAAATGGCAAACGCAAAATTTGCGGCGGGATAATTATGTCCCCAAATGCGACTGAAAGACGTTGGAGTATTCATACATAAAACTGTTGTAATATGAAGTATTCAGTAAATCCTAATCTCAATGCTGTTATGAATAGTATTGAGAAACTATTGTTATCCAAAGGAAAGGATAAGCAAGAGAGTATTCAAATTATTAAGAGGTATATAAAATCATTTCCTAAAGAACCGGATTATAACTTGGCACAACATGGAGGTATGCTTGTTTCCCCTTATGATGTGAGAGAATTGAATATTAAATGCGGTTATAGTGCTGTTGTTCAGAACAGAATCTCTGATGGGAGAGTCTGGAATGAATACTTGCTGCGGGTAGGAAGAGTTGCTAAGGAACTTTTAAAAGCAAACGAACTATGAAAGTTATATCAGAAATTTCACTTCGAGATTTCAAATTTTGGAGTGGGGGTGAGGATCGGGCAAAGAACTGTACCGATGAACAACTGGATAAAATTGAATCCATAATGGAGAGTGCTGCTCCTGAAAGTGGTTGGACCGATGATGACATAAATAATTTCTTTTGGTTTGACTTTGATACAATTGCAGACTGGCTTGGATACAAGGATGGAGAACATTTTGATGCAGGAGTTAGTGAAGATGATGTGAAAGAAGCGCAAGATTGGTTTGACGGTATCACAGACACCGAAGATATGATTGATATAGCCAGCCTTGACAGAGAAGACTATATTTCTACAGATGAAAATGGGGAAGAAGAATTTGATGAAGATCTTGTTTACTATGACTTTTCAAATTGGTGGAACAATATGGATGATATTGAACAAGTGAAAGAGTATCGTAAGCACGAGTAAAGTGTTATGGTAGAAATCCGGGTTCGATTCCCGGAACACTACATATATTTGTTGTTTCCATGTGTGTTGTTCGACATGTTTTTGTTTGAAGGGTGGCGCGATCAGAATGTTATTGTTCTGGTTGCGCCTTTTCCTTTAAAGTTAAAGCGAGTTAATATTCAAAAAGTGGACAACTATGGACACCATCAAAAAACTATTCGATAATAAAAACAAAAAGAAATATGCAAAAGGAATTGTTAGAAATAGAATTTCGTTATCATGACAGACCGATAGGTAGCTGCCCAGCTACTTCTTGTAGTAAGACAATTGCCATAGGTATATTTGATACTTTGGAAGAAGCAGTCAAGGCAGGTAATGAAACATTGAAGGTGTTGTCAGAACATTTCCAAGTAAGAGCAGATGACCGCTTTAAAGTTCGTGGTTTGTTTGGCCTTCCAGATAGACTTGTTACAAATTGTTGCTATACAACTAAAGGGGTTGCATATTTTGCAAGGATTACTCCTCTGAAATTTGATGATCTCTCTGAAACTATAGCAGAGACATTTAAAGCATACGATAGATACAGACAATATAGACGTGAACAAGAAAACGATGAATAATATGGATGTAATAGTCTTAAATCACAAAAACAAAGTGTCTTTGCAGGTACAGCATGTAGATATTGGTAGTTCTATTGATTTGCATTTTCCAAACGAAAATCAATCATTTGATGCTTTTCAGAAACTTCGTGAAATAGGTGTGAGATGTTTCCATGCTGGTAAGAATGCTCCTTGTGGAGCTTCTGTAATGATGTATTCTTATGGTAATGATAGTAGTCTTCAACTTCAAATAAAGTAGTAAAATGGAAGAAAAGAAGTATATAAATATTGATAATATGGCGACACGCCTTTGTCAAATTCTCAAAGATGCACGTGAAAGCATGGTTGATGATGAAAATAAAGATTTTATCATGGAGAACTTTTCGGATGAATATCTGGAAGATTACAGCAATGTAATGGCTTGGCAGTTTAATTCTGATATGAAGAAATACCTGCATAATCCGGACCATAGGATCTGTGGTAATTTTAATAACATTGATTATGACTACCCTTATCATATTTATGGAGAGGTTACATACGACACACCTCTTGTAAATGCTATGATTGCTAGGTTAGATGCCGGTGAAGACAGCGAACAAGCTAACGAGGACCGGGACTTTCTTGTTGACTGGTTCTTTGAAACTTTTGGAACATGGGGAATATCCTATAATTTCCAGTCAAATATATCAGAGTTCCTTTATATGGAGTTTAAAAACCAACAATCTTAAATCAATGAAAACAATAACATTGCAACTGTACACTTTTGATGAATTGTCGGAAGAGGTACAAAAAGAAATTATTGAGCGTGAACGCTGGAATATAATGGATCAGTGTATGGAGGCTTACGGTTCAGATTATGTAACGTCTCTAAGAACTTTCGAGAAATTGACAAATACCCAATCATGTAGTTGGAGTGTTAATTATAGCGGATACAATTTTAATTTTAAATATAATAATAATCCCATTTTTGAGTGTCAAATAGATTGCAGTAATGATATTTATGCAGAGGAATTATGTGGTAAACTATTATTTCGATATATCAATAATAATATTATGCCATACATTACACAAGGTAGATATTATTCATCTTCAGGCAAATATATAAATGAAAAATACACTTACAAATACAGACGAAGCCGTATTATCAAATCTGTAGGTGATGATTGTCCACTAACAGGTATGTGTTATGATTTCTACTTGCTTGAACCTATCATCAAATATTATAAAACTTGGTGCAGTTATCCGGACAACTTTTCGCTCACAGACTTAATAGAACAATGCTACGACAGTTTTTTCAAATGCTGGCATGAAGAATATGAGTATTGGGCCAATGATGAAAATGCAATCCGGGAGGAATTACATAACAACCAGTATGAGGACAGGTTGTATTATATGGATGGAAGAGTCTATAGTGGACCGTTAGATGATGTTGCATAATTAAAATTCAAAAAACAATGATACTCAATATAGTAAAAAATGGTACAGATTCTTCAAGTATTTTAGAATGCGTGAGAAAAACTTTCAATAACTCAAAGGTCAGTATTAAAACAGACTATGAAATATCTGTTGATATTGAAGTAGTTGGCGAGGGTGGACTGCACAGTTTGGAAGGACTAAAAGAACTGGAAGATTATTTTAGAGACTATGACATCAGGGTTTGGTAATTTTAAGTGGTCAAGAAATGAACGGAGAACAGATAATACCGCCAATTACTGATCCATTAGGGAAACATTGGCAACAACCTCACAGAAGATTTATTGAACTGGACAATACCCATGCACTTATGAGCGAACAAACGTTCAAGGGATTAAAAGAATATTCTACCTCAATACCCACAGGAAGATACGAAGGTAAAATGTGGAAAGGATTTACAAAAGGAGAATGGTATCTTGTATGGTTCGCTCCTGACATAAATCACAACTTACTTCGTATAGAAAGAAGGATAATATTAATAGTGTAAAATAAAATAAGAAAGGAGTAAAATAATGAGTCATTTTGTAGTAATGGTCATTGGTGATGACGCAGAAAAACAATTAGAAAAATACGACGAGAGTTTGGAACTTCCTCCGTATATAAAACACACAAAGGATGAGCTAGTAGCTTTGAAAAGAAAAGAGATTGAAGATTATCGAAACACTGTATATGCAAAGTATCTGGAAAACAAAGAACTTTATAAACAGGGTTGTGAAAATGAAAGACATATAGAATATCTGGAAAACGAGTTTCCTCAAAAGTTACATTGGAGTGATGAACAAGTATATCAAGATGCTATAAAATACAGTGAAATAGACGAAAAAGGGAACGTTATTTCAACATATAATCCGGATGCTAAATGGGATTGGTATGTAAGAGGTGGCAGATGGGCTGGATACCTCTGGCTGAAAGAGGGAACTGAACCATTGGTACCTGTCAATTTCTCATGGGGATGGAGCGAAGAAGAAAAGCAGAAAGTTATTGATGAAAACAGAGCAGATGTAGCCGTAAAAAAAGACATTGCTAATTTGGATAATATTATACCATTTGCTATTGTTAAAGATGGTCATTGGTATGAAAAAGGACAAATGGGCTGGTGGGCTGTTGTGCTGAATGAGAAAGATGACCATATCTGGGAAGAAGAAGTGAAAAAACTATTAGAAGGACTTTCAGAGGATACTATCATTTCGATTTATGATTGTCATATTTAATATATAACAGATTAGAAATGAGTAAAGAGGAATTGATAAATCAAATAATTGCAATAATTGGATCTGATGATAATTTTGATAATCAAATTTCCGATTATGAACATGTTTCAATGTCGCGTCCAGAAGATTTGATTCAAGATAGGACATCGTTTGAACAGATGGTTTTGTACGCTAATGAAATGATGTATAAAATCGAAAATGTGAGAAATTTGGTATTAAATGAAATAGATTAATATTCAAAGTGGAAAGATATGATATTATTTGAAAACCCACCTACTGTCTATTTTGAGAAAGTAGAAGATTATGAAGAAAAATCGACTCCGTGGAGACGGGTTCCTCCTACATATAAAGGCTCCTCAACAAAAAATGGACGTAACAAGAAGCAAATAAGAAAAGACCGGAAACGAAATAAGAAAAGATAATTATGTCACAAAAATCAATGAAACTCCCAAAACTGTATAGGATCATCGTTGATGTCCAATTTGGAGACATGCTGGACGAATGCAATAAACTGTATGATGGCGAAGGGTATGGAACTGTCTTTACCGATGCGAATGGAGATGCTGTTATTGACTATCTTAAACAATGGGATAGTGATGAATGGACTGACGATGATATTCGCAGCGAAGAACCAAGGTGGGTGAATAATGGCACTGATTCCGTACATCAAAAGGATGGATACACCCTTATTTACAACTCAACTATTGGTGGTGTATATATGCTGTATCGTGAAGCAAATGATGCTGAAATAGAATGGTATAACAATAATTGATATGTATGAAAAATGAAATAAAAATAACTTTCGTAAAATCTCCAGAAGAAGGAGAAATATGTGCTGTATTTGTGAATGAATTTTGGGATAGGTCCAAAACTAAATTGACAAGCTATATGCACATCGGACAACACGCCGGCTGCTCTCCTGACATTCTGAAAAATTGGCCTTTAGCTACTGAACAAGAATATCGGTCATTGTTAGAAGAACTTAATACAATAGGATATGAAAACATCAAAATCATTCAATCAAGAATACATTGAGAAAGCGAAAACGCTAATCCATGAAATCCTCGAAGATAAAAAAGAGTACGATGACTGGACTCAAATCTGTTTTTCCATGCAAAATGCAGTACAAGCTGCGGCTAATATATGGGGAATATCATCAGATGAACAGATTAATAAAATGAGATCCTTTATTACAGAAATGGTTTTTACAGAACTTTCAAATCTCAAACAGTTTGACATAGTGTTTAAAAAGAAGGGGGCACAAGTAGAAAGGTCATTAGACACATTGTATTGCTCAAAATGTGGAAGCAGTGATGTTGAAAAGAGGGTATGGGTAAATCCGAATACACGTGAAATCAGATGCAATGATTCAATTGAGGTGACAGATTGCTGGTGTGGCATTTGTGAAGAGCATGTAGAATTATGCACCCTTTCAGAATTATGGGAAATGTTTGGAGACATTCCGGTCAATAACGATGATGAGATTGAAGAAGACTTTCTCAACTTCCCGGCCGGAACCTTAAAGATTGATGTCTGGCATTGGTTTGATGAACGATGTCCTAACAATTTACACGATGATTTAATGTATTTTAAAAACGATGCCGTATAAATCAGAAAAGACTCGTATCGCTGGAACCCAATATGATAGACGAATAAAGCTCACTCCAGACCAAAAAGAATATATAAAATGGTTGAGAGAAAAGCAATTAATCAGTTACTCTAAACTTGCTAAAATATTTGGAGTGAGCAAGCGTCTTATTCAATTTATTTGTTGCCCAGACAAATATTTGAAAAATAAAGAGAGTTTAAAACAACGTAAAGCAGAAGGGCGATACAAACCTACAAAAGCAGAATGGGCAGCAACAATTCGTGAGCACAGGAGATATAAGGAACAACTCAAAAAGAAAGGAGATATAAAATGAAAGATAAGATTCTTACAATGTTCTTCGACATTAATAGATGGACAAAAGCAATTGAGAAAGGCGTTCTGAAGGATATTCGGAAGAGCGAACTTATCAAACTGACAGAAGAACCAACCAGAATTCGCATGGCAGAAGCTATGTTGAATGGTAAATATCAAATAACACCACCACATATTGCACAAATCCCGAAGGATAACGGAGAGTTTCGTACTGTATATGTCAATGAACCTATTGACCGTATAATCCTAAACATCGCGAACGATTTGTTATTTGATTTAATGCCAGAGATGATTCATCCTGCTTGTAAATCTTATCAGGTCGGTATTGGTTGCGGTAAAGTGGTTCTGGAAGTAAGTCACACAATTGTTGACATGAAAAGTGATGGTTATGTGGGCTGGAAATCTGATTTAAGTAAATATTTCGACACTGTTCCTATCCGGTTTATTGACGCAGCTTTTGATAAGGTAGAAGCTAAGTATGGTCACTCTGTGTTAATTGATGTATTAAGAAAATACTATCATTGCGGATTGTATTTCGATGAGAACAACGAACTGCATGAAAAATATCAATCACTTAAACAAGGATGCGCAGTAGCAAGCTGGTTAGCCAACGTGTTGCTATATAGCCTGGATGATGAACTGTCCCAATTGAATGGGTTTTACGTAAGGTATTCGGATGATATGTTGTTCGTTGGTCCGGACTATGAAAAGGCTATGACCATTTTACAAAAGAGATTGGCCGAAAAATCAATGAATTTGAATCCCAAGAAAGTAGAGTACCTGACTATGGACAAGTGGTTTAAATTTCTAGGTTTCAGCATTAAGGGAAGTATGATTTCTTTCTCTCCCAATCGTCTTAAAACCTTCCAGAAAGAAATAGAATCAAGAACCATCAGAAAACGTGGTATTACGTTGAAGAAGGCTGTGGATTCGGTTAACCGATATTTATATAAAGGCAATGGAGAATATAGTTGGGCGACTCAGACCCTTCCAGTATGTAATGTTCGGGTTGATATTAATGAATTGAATAAATTCGTAATGGATTGCCTTAGAGCCGTTGAAACTGGGAAACATAAAGTTGGTGGCCTTGGCTATGTTAAGGATAAGCCGGATGGTTGTGTTGTTAGAGGTATTGGTCGGAACGTAAAGGCTAATCGAAATAAATCTAAGAGTAAAGAAATTGAAGGTTATTTGACAATAGGTTGTATGCAGAATGCTATTTTGACCAGAAGAGCAGCGTACAATACTTTAGTGGCAATATTGTAACTACAATCTGAACACACAGTAAATGAATCCGAGGAACAAGTGTTTAATATCCAGATTATATATTAGGTACCCCGATTCTATCCTTGAAGGATTACATCCTTCAGTATCTACTCCGGGTACCATATAATCATCTGGATTATATCAATGAAGATAAAGAAATGTGTCGATTGTTATGAGGGTTTATAAAGCAGCACAGCAGGCAAGTTCAAGAAGAAAATTTCATATTCTAAAGTATGAACTATTGATCGTTCACCGGAGGTTACAAGGCTGCATAGCCTCTCACCTCAGGTTCTCGATCAGGTCATATTTATAATTATCATGAGAGTAAAGTGATGTGCCATTCATTTGAGGACTTGTAAAATAAGCGAAATACATCGAAGTTATCCAAGGAATATATTTTCACTACTCCGGTAGAAATTATATCCTGGAACCGAAGATTATATCTGTCGGGTCCAGGATAATCCAACCGGATTACATCTATTGGGTAAAGTAATGTATCAGTATTATGAGGATAACTATTTAGCACAGAAATGTAATTCAAGAAATATCATTTATATAGCTGGTTATATATCAGGAAGGACCGAGTACTAATTGTCCTGGTCCGTTCCTGATCACACCAGCTTTAAATCGAATAAGTATAGAAATGTGCCAATATTTTGAGAATTACAACTTATTACTTAACACAAAGTTTACAGTCTGAGATTTAGTAATTTAACATACTGGACAAGATATGATGTCCGCGTGATGAAGGTCATCCTATGTATGACCTAGGATTACGCGGGTATCTTACTTGATACAGTATATATCATAAGCATATAGACATGTGTCACGCTAAATGAGGGCTGTTTAATAAGTAACACAACTTTCATTTATACAAGAACCTTGCGTTTAACAACTATCCGACAATTACGCCGGCATCTACGGTTTTATAAACCTTTATTCCGGCGTATTCTGGATGTTAATATCAGGCTTTTAAAGAAATGTGTCAAAGGTTTGAGTATAAAATCAAAAGTAAACATTATGAAAAATATTTATCAAGAATCAATACAGGCTGTAGAGAACGGAACCAAGTTTAAAGTAGATTTTAAAACACGAAGTTTCAAACTTAATGGCCAATATATTATACAGAATTCGCAGTATGAGGGAGACTTAGGTGTGGAATTATGCGCTTCTCTTGATGAGTTTCTGTCTAATGTAGAGCATTTATATACTCGATATAAACATTCTATTCCATCAACAATGAGTGAATGTAAAAGCCGAAAATACTTTAAGGCTTTGTCTGATAAAGATTTGGAGGATGAAGACATGTTGTTTGGAGTTGGTCGAGATATAGCACAAGTCGAATTGGAATTATACATTCTCTGTCAAATAATATTGGGTATAGGTTGGGATGCTAATAAAATGGGTAAATGGTTTTGGCAAAGCAACAAAGATAGAGATTTAGTAATTCTCAAAAACTGGGTTACAGTAGAGAAATAAATAATCAGACTAAAAATTAAATTATTAATAAGTTATGAAACAGTTAAAATTTGAATGTCCTGAGTGTGGTACCGAGTTTACGCTTACAGCTAATCAAACCAAAGCTAAGGAGCGTATTGAAGCTCTAAAGAAAGCTGGTGTTGATGTTAGTGAGCTTTTTGCAATGCAAAGTGCAGATGGTTTGGAGTTTATAGCCTCAAAAAGAGATGGTGTCATTAGTATCTTGGAAGAAGATGATCCAATCTTCCAGGCCATTATAATTCAAGGCACAATTCCTAATCGGCAATTATTCAGACGTTGGGTAATGGCACAGATGTTCCGCATAATTTATATAACTACCAATACCCACGGTGCTTATAAGCCAATTGGAGTTTCAGAGGTGATTCGTAATATGGGATATGAATATCAGTGGAAGATGCTAAATAACGAGTTGTACGCCCAGCACAAAATGATGCAGAATGGTGATGTCGATAATTTCAGAGATCGAAATCGCTGGTTCAACAAAAGAGTGGTATTAGATATGGCAAAAGACTATATCGAGAAACTCAAAAAGAGATTTGAGAAGTTGAAATTGAGAAAATGTAAAGGGGTACCGTATAAACGTATCAACGGCCAAAACATTTTCGTTGATGATTTTGATAAAAAAGTAATCAAGCCATTGTTGTTTGCAGTACATAAAATACAACATGCCGAAAACACTTATGAACTTTGGCATTCGGTGCAGGAGTTCAATAAAAGGCGTATCAAAATGCATTGGGGTACTCCTCAAAATGCAGCATGGCTAGATGCTTACAAAGGAGCTGGAGCGTTCTTTACAATGCAGAACATGATTCGTTTTCATAATTGCGTTATCATTGATGACAATGGAAAAACATTAAGTAAAAACGCGTCCCTTGCTTTTTTGAATAAGAAGGCAAAGTTGTACGAGAATAGAGAAGGTTGGCGTTTGATTGGTATGTTGAAGAAAACGCTGGATGACAACAACATTGATGTGGTTGCTAAAATGAAGGAATGGCGTAAATAACTTAATCAAGGCAGTTTTCATAAACCAGTTTAGGTACATTTCCTCTGGTTTATGAAAATAAAATTAGAAAGATTGATTATGAGAAACGATATAATATTCAAACGTTCCGTCCAATTTCGGGACCAAAATAAAAACAGTTGGACTGTAGATTTTGAGGTTTATAAAGAAGAATCTACTCGTATAAACCGTGAAACATTGCAAAAATTTAAACAAAGTTTCAGCGTTTCGGTATGTGGGGCTGGTGGTATGAGTGCTGGGCAATGCTACGATCATATAAATCCTCGTACAGAAGGACAAAAGAAACTTTTGGAATTTTGGAACAAATATCATCTAGGTGGTATGTCTGGCGGTACAGTTCGTCAAGATGAATATTTAAACGGTGAGCAATATGTTAACGACTACAATTACTTTGTGGAGTTGTTTAAAACATATAATGAACATTACCGTGAACAGTTTGATGATATTTCTTTTCAGATTCTTGTTAAGAATTTTAATATTAGTGACGCGGCTATAATACAGGTGAGAAATGTGCTTTATGAGAAAATGAGGAATAATCCCATTCAATATATCCTTGGATTGTCAAACAAATGCTTCCATACATCTTCAGACTACAACGTAAAATGTTTCTTTCTTGCTATAAAAGGCTTATATGTAGATAATGGATATAAATATGGTAATGGCTGGTTATACAGTCCGCTTCCAGATAATATTGAAGGGATCATAAATAATATTTGTGACCTTGTTGAAGAAGAAGAAACTGCGTTAACAGAAGAACTGGAAGCGGTTTTTGACATGGGGAAAGAAGGGTTTATTGCCACAAAAGAAATCATCCAGCAAGTAATGGATTTACGTGAATGTGACGAAGATGAAGCAAAACGCTTCGTAGCTTTGGGAGTACATTTGGGATGTACATTCGGTGATTTGAATGATACATTTGAAGAATGTTCCTATGGTGAACAACTATACTGTGCAAATGGTATTGATTATTATATTGGCACGGAAGATGAACTGACCAATATAGCTAATGATATAGTACATAATGATGATGAATACGCGTATTTATGGCGTGAATCTGTGGCGGCTCAAAGAACTACTGATTCATTGAGTGATTGGTTGGATTCAATCATAAATGAGGATGGTTGGTGCTCGGTACTTAATTCTTGGGATGGACGGCATGAAGAATATAAGATTGCTGGGGAATATATCTGTGTTTGTAGATCATAAAATTGAATTATCATGGAGTATATGAAACATACCAACTTTTATGCTATGTATAATGAAATTAGAAAGAAAGAAGCTGATGAATTACGATTAGCATTGAAAGCTCATGGTGGTGAATTTACATGGATTGATGACAATAACATAGAACAGCAGATATATAGTCCGCCTATAATATTAGTAAATTTAGACGGTGGTCCTATGGATGTTGTTGTACATAAGGTATGGTTGAATAATAATTCTATTAAATTATCTGTATATGATAATGGATGGGGAAATAAAATAAATATTGAATTGGATGACATTTCTCCAGGACATCTTTCTTATATTATTGAATACATGCCTGTTACAGACAAGGTAAAATCAGTGGCAATAAACGATGATTAATATGGGGCATAAAAAGACGATTGATTATTGGAGACACCCAACCAAAAGGGAAATTAAGTTCGGTGAGGGAGCTATTCATTGGTTAACAGTGGATATTGAGAAAGTTCAGAAGCCAGACGGAAGTTTGAAAAAATGGTTTATTCATACAGACGGACTAAGGTACAATCGACCATAGTTAAAATGATGTCTGTAAAGCAAAGGCTGTTCTAACAAAATAGAGCAGCCTTTTGTGTTAAACAATGGTTAAAGTGGACAACTATTCACACCATATAAAACTATAAAATCTATTCACATTAAAACAGTAACAAATATGCCATTGAGAATTGAGAATATCAAGTTGGCAGGAACCAAATTTGATGGTCGCGCTAAGTTGTCACCAGAACAACGCCAGGCTATTCAGATTTTGGCCCGTGAAGGATATAGCCAAAGAAGACTGGCCGCTATGTTCAATGTTAGTAAGCGGCTTATACAATCTATACTATCTCCTCCTGTTCGCAAGCACTCTAAACAATATCCAACAGAATATTGGACAGAGTTAAAACGGAAGTATCGAAAAAAGAAAATTGATTTATATAAAAATGGAAAGATCAAGTTTAATAACAAGTTGAAAAATAAATGAAACGCAAGCGTATCAAGTATGTAGCTAACATTGATTTTGGCTATCGTTCAATTACTGATGCAAAGCAACATATAAAAATATTCTTGAAATCGCTTCTTTCGCAAATAGGTTTACACCCAGGAATAGACTATATCGTAACAGCTAATCATTTGCGAATTAGACATGTGAAAAATATTACAGGAAAAATAACCACCACACTTAAAGAGATATTCCCAGTATTCAATTTTTATTGGAAGACTCCAAGGCTATTGGTGTGGTTCTAAAATCAATATTAATAATAATTTACAAGTATGGAAAAGTATTCTATTTCGGTTTTAGGAGCCGACAAGAAACAGTATGAAATCGCAGATTTCAGAGCAAGAGGTATGAATTATACTAATGCTATTGGCATTATCGTAACAACAGAATTTATGAGCCGTATTTTGGCGTTTGACACTTGGCAAGAACAATGGGGAAATACTGATAGGATCTTAACGGAAGAGCAGAATGAATCCGTTGCTATGCAAACTTTCTCCGGACTTGATCTAACCAAACGTATTGTAGAAGCACAAACTGATATTGATGGAATGACTGCCGCCAAACGCTGCTGGAACTATCAAAAAGGTGGCCTCCAGTGGTATTTGCCTTGTTTGATGGAGCTAGGAGTGCTTTGCGCATATCATGATGAGATAAACAAAGCAATGAAAGAAATTGGATGTCCCGATGAATGTTTACTTCCTACAGAAGATTCTGATGAAACCTGGGTCTGGAGTAGCAGTGAGGGCAGTCAGTACCACAGCTGGAGCGTGTACTTTAGTTATGGCTACTTCGGCAACAACGGCAAGTACGGCAGTGGCATGGTGAGAGCGGTTGCAGCATTTCAGCCTTCGCCGAGCCTGTTGACAGGCGAGGCAAAAAGTAACGATTGTCTGCATAGTGACGAAGCTCTTATAAACATGTTACGTGAACGTGGTTATAAAGGCGAATTGACTAAGACCTTGACTATTTAATATTATCGCCACCCATATTTGATATGGTATGGGTGGCAGAATATTTTTGACACATGGAAACATTTAAAAAGATTATAAGACAATATGCACAAAGCGAAGTGTGTATGGGAGAATTGTTAGCTAATATTTCGGCAGATGGCATGTCTATTGAAGATGCTTTTGAATTGTATATAAAAGCTATGAACTATGCTGAAAAAGATGAATTTTATCAATTAGCTGACGGAGAAGTGAAACTATTAACAGCTAAGAGTGAAGATGACAAACAACCTTTAAAACAATTGTTAGATTCGCTAAATATGTCCTAATATATAAAATTGAACATGAATAAATACTATTTTATAAATATTGGTGCTGAAGTAATATGGCACCCTGAAAATAGTGACGAGCAGAAAGTTATGCAAATATGCACCTCGGTTTCTTATCCTGTTGAAAATGACACATTAGTTTCTCTAATTTTTTCTGATAAAAAAGGGAGTGTAAAAGTAAAGGCCGACGAATTAACTCCAAAATTGACTGACTTCAATCAAGGGTACTGGTGCGCACTTCAAGATGCAATAAGTAATGGTGCCTCTGATATGGTTATTCAGGAAATGCTACGCAGTGCCGGATTTACATACTGGGAATGTTACTGGCATATACAAAATTCTGATTTTCAGTCAGAAAAAATATGGTCGATTATTCGTGGGATGTTTTGCCAAAATCCAGATTATATTGATTGGAATGGTGCTGATTATCCAATAAAAACGGTAGTAATCTTTGAAAATACTCCTGATGAAGAAAAGGTGACTGTATCTGTAGAACGGTTAGCGCGACAATTATTAGATGATATGGGTAATTGGAGTACACGAGAAGCAGAATTTGTAGATGAACAGATTTATTTCTATCTGGATGAAGATACCTTTAATATGCCTGATGAAGATATTGTAGAATACTTGGAAAAACAATGAAATTACTTTATATAGATTTATTTTGTGGTGCCGGTGGAACCAGCACAGGGGTAGAAAAAGCCCGTTTAGAGAATGAACAATGTGCTAAGGTAATAGCATGTGTAAATCATGATAAAAATGCGATTGCAAGTCATGCTGCTAATCATCCGGACGCTCTTCATTTTACAGAAGATATTCGTACACTAAATTTATCACCTTTAGTTTCCCACCTACAAAAATGCAGAGCTGAATATCCTGAAGCATTGATAGTTTTATGGGCTTCGTTGGAATGTACTAATTTCTCGAAAGCTAAAGGTGGTCAACCACGAGATGCAGATAGTAGAACACTTGCAGAGCACTTGTTTCGGTATATTGAGGCTATTAACCCAGACTATATTCAAATTGAGAATGTAGAAGAGTTTATGTCATGGGGAGATTTGGATGAGTACGGTAAACCTATTAGTCGTGATAAAGGTAAATCTTATTTGAGATGGCTGGATAACGTAAGGTCTTATGGCTACAAATTTGAGCATAAAATATTAAATTCAGCAGACTATGGAGCTTACACTTCTAGGAAGAGATTTTTCGGAATATTTGCGAAAGGGAGTTTACCTATTGTTTTTCCAGAGCAAACTCATTCTAAAAAGCCAGACCAAAAATTAAAGAACTGGAAGGCAGTACGAGATGTGTTAGACTTTGATGATGAAGGAAAAAGTATTTTTGGTCGCAAAACACCTTTAGTAGATTCTTCTTTATTAAGAATTTATGCAGGACTTATTAAGTTTGTAGCAGGTGGAAAAGATGCCTTCATGGTTAAGTATAACTCAATGAGTAAAGCTGGAAAGTACAATGCTCCGGGAGTTGATGATCCATGTCCAGTAATATCTACTCAAAATCGACTTGGGGTTGCTTGCATAAATCGTTTAAATATCCTAACCGGAAAAGCATTTATTTCTGTTCATTATGGAAATGGATTTTGTAAATCTGTAGATGAACCAGCACCAACCGTAACAACAAAAGACCGATTTTCATTAATTTCTTCTGTGTTTATTGACCAACAATACGGAAACAGTAAACCTTCTTCGCTGGATAAACCACTAGGCTGTATCACTGTTAATCCCAAATATAGTCTTGTAAGCTGTAAACCTTGGATTTTAGATACAAATTTTAAAAATGTCGGCACAAGTATAAATCAACCGGCACCAGTAATTACTGCAAACCGTAAATGGCATTACTTGATGAACCCTCAATTCAATTCTGCTGGCGGATCAGTAGATAAACCTTGTTTTACGTTAATTGCTAGAATGGATAAGATGCCACCATATTTAATTGAAGCATCTAGAGAGGGAGATCTACCTAGCTTTATTAAGATGTTTTCAGGAGGACTGGTATATGAGATATACGACACAGATACCGATGTAATGAAAAAAATAAAGGAATTCATGGCCATGTACGGAATTTCCGATATAAAAATGAGAATGCTAACGATTCCAGAGTTGAAACGTATTATGGGATTCCCGGAAGATTATATGCTAATAGGAACAAAAGCAGAACAGAAAAAGTATATAGGCAATGCTGTAGAAGTTAATATGGCACGAGTTCTTTGTGAGGCATTATGTAAAATATTAGTAACAACGCAACGTAAGGTTGCATAATTCAACAACAATAATATGGAAAATTTAAAATTTAATGTTGGGGATAATGTGAAAATTGTCTCTAACGATTTGCAACCGGCAATGGTTGGTAAAATTGGTCGAGTAAAGAAAGTGTATCCGTCATTTTCTGAAGATTCAGATAACAATATTCAGCCTTCTTACTTTTATCGTGTTGAAGTTGGAGGAGCTGTTTTAAAGGGAATTGCAGCAAGCAGTGATCTGGAAAAAGTATAGAAAAATGATATGAAAAAATACCGAGTGACGATTGACCTGGATACTTTTGAAATAGTGGTTTCGGCTAATAATAAAGCCGAAGCCAAAAGAAAAGCTATCGAGAGGCTTCAAAGAAAGAAGATCACTTCCCTGATTCGTAAATCTTGGCCTGACAACAAGAAAGAGGTGTATGTTGATGAGAAGTAATTTGAAAATCAAAAGGAGATATGAGCAAAGATAATATTATAGAGTCTGTGAATACCTGGGATAATTTCTATCAAAGTCGTGTCTGTAACGACAGTTATGTGAATGTCTTTTGTAAAAAATATAACCGGTTTATAGAAGAAATAATTATCAATATACAACAAATATCCTACGACCTGAAAGCACCCCTTATCTTAAAGGAGGAAGGATGTGGAATAGGTACTGTAAGCCTTGCTATTTCGCAAATAGGAGAGAGGTTGTTTAATTATTTTGGATTAACAGGTGCTTCTGATGCAAAGAAAATTTCAAAAGTTATCTTCTCTGACATCAATATTCCTATGTTGGAGCTATGTTGCAAGAACACACTCTCAATATCTACGGATAATTACTTAGGAAAAGTCCCATTGTTTTATGTTAAAGAGAATATTTGTGAACCTAAGTTTTTTGAATCATCTACAGTAGTGGTAACACATGGGGTCTTGGAACACTTTTCAGACACAGATATAACAAGAATCGTGTCAACATATAACAATGATAAGGTTTTATTTCAAGCTCATTATGTTCCAACTAGCCAATACACGTCTCCTTCTTTTGGAGACGAACGTTTGCTGCCTATAGATTACTGGATCACATTAGTAAAACCGGATTATTATCTTCTTGATAATGATGGTAAAGATTTGTATATGTTTAAAACTAAACTGGCACCGACAAGAAGATAAGAGAGTCTATAAATAATAAATTTTGAGAACATGGCAACTAATGTTAATAATGCGGAAAGATTAAGAAGCTATTTTCTTTCTCATAAACAAAGGGAAAATATTATCAATGTATGTAGAGCACGCCCAAATTGGGACGGTTGTGACTATTGCGACTTATATTCAGGTTCAGGGCTTCCATGTTGGAAGCAAGATGATAAACATAATTGTTGCAAATTAGAGGAAGTCAAAACAAAAAACAAGGAGGATAAATGAATGTACTTGAACATTATGTAACCGAGATTATCGGTGAGCCATATTATGATGATTATGGTAGTGGAAATTATCATTGGTGGCTGAAAGTGAAAGCTTTATGTTATGGAAGCGAGTGCGAAACAACTTTAATGTTTGATAGTAAAGAAGAAGCTCTTGCTATCAAAAAGGGTTATATGTTCTTGTCTTAATATGAGTGAAATCGAATTTAGGATAGCAGAAATATTGGGACGGTCTGCGATTGAAAATGATATGGAAGTCCCCAAAGATGTTCAACGGTTGGCACAAGCTACAAGATATTTAGCAACGCAACTTAGAATAATTTGCAAAACAGAGATCGGTGATGAAAAAATAGCTGATGTTATATTGAAGCAAGCTATTAATATTTTGAAATAAAACAATTTAGAAAGTAACACAATGGAAATACATCGAATGAAACCTGAGAACCCCATTATCATAGTAGATGAAAAAGAGTTTGAGCAGATTGACGCAATATCCAGACTCAAAGAAGAAGAAGTTGAGCAACTTGCACAAGAAAAATTCTTGCGTTATGTAAAAGACTGTGGAATTTCTATGTGCCTTCGTATTAATGGTGTGGACAGAGTGATACACCAAGGAGTCATTACCGAATTAAATTATGATGAACGTGGTTGGCCGGAGTCTGTTGTAGAAAAAGTTAAGCATAATATTGTAGATGATGTTAAACAGTACATTAATAAGCACTTCGAACATTATAAAGAAGATTGTAGAGAACTTCTGAAACATGATTGGGATATATACAAAAAGCAATATGATAAGAAAATTAAGTTTTGGAAGTATCTTTTTATTGTTTCATTTCTTTTTCTGATGGTCGAATGTGTTTGTAGAATAATTCAATAATTAATATGGGAACATTTATTTTTAGACTATGCATTGATAATACACTTTGCTTAGTTACCGCTTTTGATAAAATAGAAGCAGAACACATGTTGGAGAAAAACAAAGGCATCATCTCAAAGGCCGAGTATTATTTTGTTGGGGTAACGAGCGGGGTGATTACTATTAGTAAAGATGGAAATTTAACTTATTAAATATCGGAAATGAGTAAAAAGAGAATTACAGATGACCGTAAACAGCTTTTAATACGGTATAAGATAGATGAAAAAGGATGTGTTTCTTTTATAGACCCCTGCTGCGATGAAATTCCAGTTTGCCTTTTCGGTAAGATAATGGAAGCTATATCAAATGTAGAACAAGAATGGAATTGTAGAATTGCTAATAAGGTCGACTCTCTTCTGCCTAATATTACATTCGAGAAACCAACACTCAGATAAGAATAAATATGAAATTCTGTGATTTACCGATTGAAACCCAACAACGATTGAATTGCGAACGATTGAATTTACATAATCGTTCAATCAATAGTGCATACGAGGTGTTATTGTATAATCAACCTGGTACTCGTTATTTTCATGCAAGACGTCATCAAAATTCGTGGTATGATGATAAAGGTAACTATATGCCGTTTGGAGGTGGTTCTGAATGGACGCTGCAATACGGATGTATAGGTTTCTCTCGTAAGAAGCAAGTAATGGGTTACGATTATGAACTATGTCGTGGCAAGACCTATTCTAAGTCTGCAAATGGGACAATTATTCCGGCTTCTGTAAAAACAAAGAAGGAGGTTTTGAGTATAGCAAAAGCGATTGGAATATTGAAAACATTGGTTTAATTAAAGTTGATATACAATATGGGTAAAACAATAGTTAATGAAATCGAGAAATGTACACAATGTCCGCATTGTACAATTCTTCCGGACCCAGATCCGTATGATTGGTTTTGTGACGATGACGTAAAACTCTTCTGTGAAAAATTAAAAAGGACAGTAGCCGCTGCACTTCGACCCTACGAAAGTGACGAAGTTGATATTCCCAGTGATTGTCCTCTGGAATAAAATATAATAATAAGAAATATGAACGAAACATTGGAACAACAAATTAAACGTCTGGAATTCTGTCGTGATTGTATTGACCAGTCTTATCCAGCAGGAAGAGATGAATATCATCGTCTTGAACGGATGATTGAAGAATTGAAAGAACAGCTAAAATCTGTTGATTATGTATATAGCAAGAGACAAAGACGGTGATTTGTATCTTTATAGAGAACGACCCGTGAAGCATGATAAAAAGGAAAATTGGCAACCATGTAGTGACAATCCCCATGATTTCTACAAGCTAGACTCATCTTTATTTCCCGAAGTAAAATGGGAAGATGAAGAGCCGACAGAAGTTGAATTGGTAAAGAAGGAGAAAGTATGAGTTATGATTTTTTAGGAGACATAGATCGAATAGGTACGGATGCCTACAAACAAGGTGAAGAAGATGCCAAGAAAAGGGCTATAGAAATTTTGGCTTCTGTTTTAGAGAATTGGGTACATGGTGGTGATGCAGACTGTATCATTGCCGAATTTGAAGAAGAACTAATGAAAAAATAATAACGATATGGCACAGTTTATAACACAAGTTGCAACAAGCATAGAGCAGTCGCAACAATTAATAGAGTTAGGTGTAAAACCTGAAACAGCAGATTTGGTATATCGCTGTACAAAATCAAAAACTGATTCATTGGAATGGGAACTACAATTGTGTCCGCCATCACTGGAAGACATAGATAACAATGACATTCCAGCATGGAGCTTGGCCCGGTTACTTGAACTGCTTCCTTATGAGATTCCTTGCGACAAACCAAATGTTCTTCACCATCCAGAATTGATTAAGTATGAGGCTGGATATAACTTCTCCGTATGTAGATATACCGTAGATTGTTTTGCCGGTACCCATATCGAGAACAGCCCTTTTGACAGTTGTGTGTCTATGATTAAGTGGCTTATTGCAAAAGGGTATTTTAGTAAAGAATATTTGTCTAATACAGATTAAAAAAGAAACGAGGATACCTGTCACGTATCCTCGGAAAGACTAGTCTTTTAGCGATAATGACACGGTAGTCTTCTGCAATGTTCTGTCACGTATTCCCATTTACCAAACCGAAATCTGTAATAGGAACGAACATGCACAGGTCTATCGCCATAACACTGGACTGTTTTGCAGTTTTGAGACAGAGCCTCATTCTAACAGTTCTAAAAAGAATGAGGTTGTCTATTAAATATGTTCAACATATTTTTTACCCTAAGTTTACCCTCTGATTTGGTTTATATATCAGAGATGCTGAAAGGGATTACAAATATACAACATTTAATTTTTTGATAGAGAATATGAATAAAATTAGCATGTGTGATACTAAATAAAAAGGAGTGCGATATTCCGCACTCCAGCTAAGATAAAAATAATCAATTGTAAGAGGTCTTGCCTCGCTTGACCACCCGTGCAAATTTTGTGATAGCCTTGATTAAGGCTGCTGATTGTCGTAATACTTGGGCAATAGCATACAGAACAATAGCAACCCTTACCTCTTGGTAATCAACGGAATTTGCCATTAAAAGAGTAGCCAACATGATATTCATTATCATAGTTGGCTACAAATTTAATAATAATGTGTATAATCGAATATAATCGTATTTAAATAAATGAACAAAGAAAGGAAAGGTAGATTCAACGATGTTATTAGTTCCCTGGAAGAAGCGAAGGGAGAACTGGAGGACATCTTAAATGAAGAACAAGACTCCTACGATTCTCTCCCAGATGGCTTACAAATGTCTTCCAGAGGAGAAAAGATGCAGGACTATATCGGCTTGATGGAGGACTGTATAAGCAAGATAGATGAGGTCGTTGGGTTTGTGGAAGAGAAAATTATAAAGAAAAAATGACAAGTATTTGCGTATCTCAAATGTAATATCTAAATTTGTCGTAACATCAAAATATAAAAATTATGGATCGAAAAGAATTTTGTGTATTAATGGCAAAAGCTAAGCAAGAATCTGGTAGGGGTACTTCTGATATTTCATTTGATATGAAAATGTTATTACCTACATTAAGGCGTTTTGAAAAAGGCGAGCATAATTTCAATTTAAAAAAAGTCATGGAATATTTGCAGGTAATCAATGCACATATTCAGATAGATAAAAACATTATAGCTGATTATGAAAATTTATTGGCATGGTTGGTAGATATAAGAAAAACACATTCTTTATCTCAACGCGCTTTAGCAAAAGAAATCGAATGTGCTCCTTTAACCATTGCTAATGTAGAAAGAAAGGAAACAATTATTAGTATAGATACTTTTTTGAAAATTGTAGATGTTTTAGGGTGTACTATCAATATTGAAAACAATAAATTTGTTTGATGTTATGCTATATATTATTTGTTTCTTTTATTGGGCTATTATTTGTAGTTTAACGATACATGTTTTGGATTTAAATTCAAAACATGTAAAATTATGGAAAAATATAACAGGAGCAACAATCATATTTGCTGTATCAATGTTATGTATAATCGGGTGTGGGAGTTTTCCGGATATGATGTGGAAGTTTATTTGCATAACAACTATAATTGGTATTTTTATGTGGGCGTTAGGACAAATATTTGTTTAAATGTTAGACAATAAACGGGTTATAAGTTTCTTCAATTTTTGATTTCCAAGAATTGAAGTTAGTGTGCATAATTCTCCAGTAAGTATTTGATGAAAAAAGAAATTCATTACTTACATTTCCTTGCATGATAAGCTCTCTTTTATTAAAAGAATTTGAAGAAAAAAAGTGATGAATTTCTTGGATGACATTTGGGAGTCTGTTTTTTCTTATTTTAAAAACTATACTGCTACGTGATTCTAAGACATTTTCATAAACTAAGGTTACCATTTGGTTAGTCTCTTTTATCGTAAAAATAAATGCGTCTTCATCCTTTTCTTGTTGGTTTACATTGGATTTAATTTCTAAGCAATAATATATCTGATAGTTAGGTAATTGCTTAGAACATAACCAATCTAAATACTTAGATTTATATGTATGGATATGATTTGTGATTTGTTCCTGGGTCATTTTTTCAATTTTGTGTTTAGGAATTCGAGATATTGGCCTGTTGTTTCGATTTTTATATTTTGCAGTAAGTTTTTGAATGCAAAATTCTACGTCTTCAATATTTAAAACCTTTATTATTCGTCCATTTTTTGCTTGAACAGAGATAGGGGGTAATCTATTAATGAAGTAACTTTGAATACTATTAAAAGCACCTATAGAGTTTTCCATTTTGTATTTGAGAGGGTAAGGAGAATTTTGATGTAACGGGTGATAAAGATAAATATACCCGTTAGTAAATGTTACATATTTCCATGACAATTGAAACTTTCCATTGTCTGATATTTGGTTTTCACTTTCATCAGGTATTATATTGTCTTTAATTTTTAATCGTTCACAATAAACATCCACTTTATGTTTAATTTGATACATTATTTGTGAAATTTGGTTGGAGGGAATTGACAACTTTCTAATCGCTTTTAATGTAGCGTCAAAATAAAAATTAAGATATTTATATGAGGCACTTGTGTCTGCTTCATACATTACATGAGTAATAATCGCAGAGGTGTTTATAATAAAATCATCAATGTTATTTCTAACAAAATCATATTCAGAAATAAAAATCTTTAATGTGTACGGGTTACATGGTATAACTTTTTTAATTGTACTCTCATCTATTTTAAGCCTTAACTTATGACACATCTCATCGAATAATTCACGTGATTCATTTTCATAGATTTTACATATATGTAAAATTTTATTTAATTCATTGTCAATTGGATTTTGCATCTTCTTTGATTGAAATAATAAAAAATTATATCCAAATGGTACTACATAATGAAAATAAAAAAAATGTGAAATATACCATTCCGATGAATTATAGGTACATTTATTCCCATTTTCATCGTTACAATATGTAATAACATTATAGTCTTCTGTTGTTGAATTTATTTGTTCTTTTATTGAGAAGTAATACTTAAAATGATCAAAAGCCTTCATTGTATATGATATTTATATATTTATCACAAATTTACGGAAAAATATTCATTATGATGTTAATAACTAAAAATAACAACCATTCTTTTTCCATCTTTCCTATTCTATAGAAAACAATTTTAAGAAGATAGTATGGAAAAAGAGTTGCATACAAACGAAAGTAACAATATAGATATACATTCAACTTCTTTAGAAAGAAAACTTTCATTGGCGTTGCATAAAAGATACCCCGTTATATGGGCAGCAGATAATATTCAGGAATTGGTATTAGATGATAAAGCAACAGTTGAGAATGTATATGACGTACTGGCAGAAATCGAGGATAAGTGCGTGCATTTATCAAAACTCATAAATATAGAATTTAATCCTTCCAATGTTCAGAAATTGGAAGAGGAATATGGGGTACAAATTTCTGAACATTGGAAAAATTACGCTCTAAATGTAATAAATAATTTTGCAGGAGAGGTGCTTGCTTTTGCGATGCAGGCTTCTTCTGTGCGTTAGTCTTCTGGATAGAAAGCAGGTTTATGTCGGTCGTTGATATACATTATTACAACTTTTATAGCTTCTTCTACATGATATTCGGGAATACCGTTCTTGAAAGTTGAAAAAAGTTGTCTATTAGCAGAAAGATAGGTGCAACACCCATCCCAAATACGTGTTGCGATATAAGAGTCGTTTTCATGGTTGATTCGTCTTCCAATAACTTTACTTAACAATTCAATTTGCTCTTTTTCTTTTATGTTCATAGTATCAATTGTTTTTAATCACAAATATATAAAATCATTGATAATTGAGCACAATTGTGGTTAATAAATTTTTCAAAATAAATCCAATAACATAACCATTCCCCTTTTTTCATTCTATTCTATAGAAAACGATAAAGAATATGGAAGAGCCTAAAAATGCAAAATTATTTTTGGCATTAAAAAGTAGATATGCCTTACACAATACCGACCGTTTGGTAGAGTTCATATTGGATAAGCAGAAGACATCCTTTGATTTTATTACTGAGATTATTCCTCAAATAGAAGAAGAGAATAAAAAAGCTCCTAAACTTTTCAAGGTAACTGTTGATACGGATGTTCTGGAAAGGTTACGTGCAAAACAATCATGTAAGGGGAAATACCCCCTTAATGATGCGAATATAGCAAATGAAGTAAGGCTGATAGAAGTATATTTAGCAGATAAGGTTTGGGACCTTGTTGAACTAGCCTATATGGACCAACGCTAAAATTATAATATTATTATTGAATAAAATTTTGTTATATGAAAGCTATTATTGAAGCAAAAAAATATAGGGACACTGATTCTTCGTATATTGTTGTCGAGATACGTTTTTTGTGTGTTCCTATATTTTATTATAAAAAGCAATGGGCTTGTTAGTCAATTTTTACGAAAGCATTTATATTTCCTGTTATTGTAAGATATGCTCCTTGGGTATGACTCCAGTACACTGCGGTTAAATGATCATTGTCTATTTTATCTATAACAACCATCTTTATGGGATCAATGGCATTGACAATTTTTACGCTGTCTCCAATTTCTATATTCATAATGATAAATATTTATTAATCGTTTCAGCAAAGATACTGCTATTTATTGATAATTGAATACAATTGTAGCCAATTAATTTTCCAATAATGTACTTGGTTTTCTAAACTAATCCTATCCAGTTTCAACTATTACTTAAAAAAGGCCGGAGATATATTCTCCAGCCATACAGATAAAATTCATCAATTTGCAGAGTCTTTCTGACTCCTTTTGGTTAGTCCTGCAAACCTTGCGATGGCGGCTGAAATAATATCATAAACCAGAATAGCATAATTGATCTATGATATTCCAGGCGCATCGGTGAGGTTTGCTACTAAAAGGGCAACCAACATGACTAATCTTACCATGTTGGTTACAAAATTACACAAATCGTTGATAATCGTATATAATCATTTATAAATATGACAAAAAACAAATTATCTATTGCGCCTCCAGATAAGAAGAAGACTTTGGAGGCGTTTTTTCGTTATTATGAGTTAAGCCGTTTATTGTTCGGTCAAAAGCAAAACGAAATATATGATGTCACGGATATTCCAAAGACAAATAAGTTTTATGAGTTAGCGAAAGAAATAGCTAAACAATTAGAAATTGACTGGGAAAATATGACACATGAAGAAAGTAATCGTGTTATGTTGGCCTTATTGGAAGATTCATTTAATCTTATACGTGATATTGAAGACTCCAAATCTATAATCCTTCAAACTAAAATAGTGATAAAGAAATGAGTGATGCACAGATTTATGACTTGTATGCTCAAAAGATTTCGGATATAACCAATATTCCATATCCTTATATTATTGCATTGAGAGATAATGGTTTGTTGAATCAGAAAGAAGCAAGAGATAAGTTAATCCGACATGATTATTGGAAATTGATGAAAACAAACAAATTCACACATAACCAGATACTTGAAAAACTTTCTGGTATATATGATGTCAATAAACGTAAAATTTTATATGCGATAAAAGTTAAAACCAAGCGCGTATATTATTGTAGGCAATGTGGACTCCAGTTATCGAAAGTCAAATACATGCGGAACGATGGTATATGCGATAAGTGTATTTCTAAACAAATAAAATTATAAATTATGGACAATCTGTACATTGAAGCGTATAAGTTCTATAAGAATGACTACGCACATGGTTTAGTATTATTTCATATCCAATCTCATTTTGAGGCTTATGAAGATGATGCTATTCAACTGGGGGCAGTACTGAATCTCCCGGTACATCTGCAAGAAGGCGTGAAATTCTGTAGTTTCCCGGATTATGAACTTGAAAACACCTTGTTGTTCCTTGTACAGATTGGTATCTCGGTTAAGACTATAGAATATCGAGATGAAAATGGGGTATTCGCAATACCAAAAGTGAAACAAATTTTGGATGATATTGAAGCTGATTATTGACATTTTCGATATACTAATAGTGATTTTTGTAAATATCTGTAATATAGTCAATTATATTAAGTATTATATTTGGTTTTATATATAGCTAATTTGTTGTGTGACAGCTGATTAAATATAAAATAATTAATAAATTGATGTCATAATTTAAAACAAAGTCGTACCTTTGCCTCACCATCTTAACAAAATAGTTGGTGAGGCTTTTATATGTAAACAAAAATCATAGGAATATGGATAAGATAAAAACAAAATTGAAATTTATTAAGTCAGACCGTACAGAGTCATGGGTAGGATTTGTTTCTATCAATACTAAAACCGGTTACATTAAGGGCGTTAGAGAAGACGCAAAGGGTCCTAAAAAAGTATGTATTGTAACACATGAGCTAGAGCCAATTATTGAGCCGAATGTGCTTTATGATGTACAAATGGTTCCTATGAAAAATGAAAAGGCTGGATACATCGTTGTAGCAGCGGAACCACATGCTTTTGATGCAAAGATTACTTCTACAGTCGTAAAGAATGCTGTGTATTTAGTGGAAGTAAAGTTCGGAAACAAGACAATCAAATACGATCCGCTGGATGGTGTCAAAGATTCTGTTCGTACTATTGATGGGGTTGTAGAGGAACTGTCAAAACGTAAAGACATCAAGAATCTACTGCTGGTAATTGATGATTTCTGTAAGTCAGCAAACATTGTATTAACCGCATTCCAGAACGATGGTCATTATGTCGCAGCAAAAAAAGTTCTCAAAAAGTAGAAAACCTAAACTGCCGAGAAAAAGAAAAAAGGCTTGTATAAAAGCACAAGGACGTGCTTCATATTATAGCACTGTTAATCTTGCTAAAGTAGAAGGAGAGTGGCCTTGTAAATTTTGGGTTAATTCGACAGTAGAAATGAAACCGGTAATGATAAATGGTACTGTGGCTCTTATTCCCACACCCGCTCAATATTGGTAGAATATGATAGAAATTCCAGTAGAGGGAATAGCTACAGACGCAGCTCATTCCACGAAAAATAAAATAACAGAGTTTCAGGGGATAGATTTACGGACCGGTAAGCGGATCTTTTATCAGAACCTGGGTAATAAAACGGTGAATATTGGTGAGTTCTTAGGCGTTGTTGAAGCGGCAAAATATATCATAGAAAATGATTATTCTCCCAGAATTATCTATACAGATAGTATAACAGCAATAGCTTGGTTTCAAAACAAAAAAACAGCATCCAAGAAGAAATGCAAAGAACTTCAGAAAGCCGAGATATTTCTTAAAACTCTTGCATGGGATGTTGATACAATTGAAGTCCGACACTGGAACAACAAAGAATGGGGTGAGACCCCTGCTGATTTTGGAAACAAATAAAACCCTCCAGCAAGAGAACTGGAGGATTGAGATATACAAATCATCATTTGTTGGAAGTCTTTCTTCCTCTGAAAGCCCAGATAATGTCAGCGATAGATTTTAACGATGCGGCTACATCGAAATCCACTCTTATTCGTAGGCATTTTCTCATTGTAAAGGCAATCAGCACCCATGCGATTGGCATATATTCGCAAAGGTAAGAAGAATCTTTCAAAGTAGGACAGTTTTTCAAAATTCTGTCAACTAACGGCTGTTAAGATACTTAGTCATAAATAGCCGTTACATAGCGGGATGGAGCAGTTGGTAGCTCGCTTGGCTCATAACCAAGAGGTCGCCGGTTCGAGTCCGGCTCTCCGCCACTAACTAATTAAATTAATTATAGTATGAAAGAGCAAATCATATCTGAAAGGGCAAATATTATTGCCAATTTGAGACAATTGGTTCAGTCCTTAGTGGAGTTGAATACGAGAGCTAAAACACACGTGTCTTCCAATAAAGCAGACATTAAGAAATTGAGAAAAGACAATAAAGAGTTGGAGAAGATGAAAACCCGAAACTCATTCTTTATCCGGATTTTTTCTTTGTTCTTTAAGGCTTGATAAGATGATGCCGCAATGGTGGAATTGGTAGACACGATGGACTTAAAATCCATTTGTCCGAATGGATAATGCAGGTTCGACTCCTGTTTGCGGCACAATGACATAAGTCAATAAGAGTTCTTTGAAATATACCAAACTTAATATGCGATGAAAAAGTATATAGAACAATTCTTTTTTATGATAGCGGTCTTATTCATAGGCAATAGAGTATTCAATCATGTTGACGCTTGGTTGGGAATTGCTATATGTTTTGGGGTTTGCTATCCAGTTATTAACATCATTAAATTAATTATCAAAAAACATGAAAACGAAGATTAAGTTTATGTTGGTTGCTCTTATGGCAACAGTGATTTTTTCATCTTGTGAGCGTGTTGCTCCTAACTATGCCGGTGTCCTTATGGAGAATTATGGTAAGGAAGGTAAAGAAGATTTTAAGATTGTATCCGGAAAAGTTTCCACATGGGAATGGGGAACAGAGTTGTTTCAGGTGCCATTGTTTGAACAGCGTGGAGGATTTCAGAAATCAGTTACCCTAAAAGCTGCTGACAATACAGAGTTCAATGCTACTCCGTTATACTCATATAGAGTTATCAAAGACAAGGCAATTGACGTTGTTTTTGATAATAAACATATCGGAAACGGAGATGGATTTATGAGATCTTTGGAAGACAATATTCTGGAACCACGTATTTACGACCTTATTAAAGAAGAAAGCCGGAAATATAAAACAGATACACTTATGGCTGATGGGGGTTCTTTAGCTTTTGAGAAGAAGCTGGAGGATATTGTTAGGGCGGAATTTAAAGATAGAGGATTGGACCTGAAGTCATTTTCAGCCCAATTAGAATTTAGCGATCGAGTCCGGGAAAAGATTGATAATAGAAACGAGGTTAACACTAATATTTCCGTTATTGATCAGAAAATCGAAGAGCAGAAAAAGCAAAACGAACTGGAAAGATTAAAAACCGAACAGGCTCTTATCACATCGAAAGGGTTAACTAAAGAAATTCTATATAAACAGTTTATTGATAAATGGGACGGAAAAACACCGCTGTATGGGGTAATTCCAGAATTTCTGAAGATGACGAATTAAAACTCATAAATAAATTGGAAAGAGGAGGGGTGCGATCCATGTAGTTTCCAACTTTGGTTTCGCTGGGATGGCTGCATGGGTTGTTAAGAAACATCTTGGAAAAATGTTTTGCACCCCTTTATTCCTCTGGATGGAAATTATGTAAAATGCTTGAATGCCTGTGAACCGATCGTATTTCACATTCCAAATGGCAAGAAAGCTCAATTGTTGTTTTTACGTCCTACGGACGGCTTATCGTCTTTTGATTTCCTTTACGAGGGCGCGAATTTCCCGTACAAGGAGGACAAGCAACAGCAAATAAATTTCCATTACGGCTGCAAAGTTAAAACTTTTTGGCCAAAAGCCGGTGAAAAATCCGGCTGTTTGCTCGGTTCGTCTATCGGAAAGGACATCTGCCTTTCGAGCAGAAAAGAATGGTTCGACTCCATTACCGAGTACAACAAGCCCGAAGTACAAGGGAACGAACATGCAGGTTATGTTGAGACAAGTCAATATACAAGTAAACTAAGCCCTGTCCGGAATCGTTGGTCCGGGAGTGTGATACCGAGCTGTTGGTAGAATCGGTATGTTAGATGTCTTTATGGGAGTGTTCGATTCCTCCACCATCGCCGAAAGGGGATGGGTCGGTTAGGGAGATAAAGACATCATTTGCTCTTATAGCTTAGTGGTAGAGCAGATGACTGTTAATCATCAGGTCGGTGGTTCAAATCCATCTAAGAGCGCATTTAAGGTTAAAAAGATTGTTATTGGATTAGCTTATTTTTCTTTCCGCGAAGCTGTGAAGTTGTGAAACTTCCAGCTATCTGGTTCATTAGCCAAGTGGTAAGGCAATGGTCTGCAAAACCATGATCGCAGGTTCGATTCCTGCATGGGCCTCATAAAAATGGGGAGTTGAAATTACTCCCCAAAGATGACAACCATAGGGCTAATATGGTTGTGAAATCAAAATGACAGCGGCTATTCGCAAAGTTGAATCAAAAGAGATATGACAGCTATAACTGTCTGAAGGACAACACTGATTGCAACTATATTGTCTCTTCGCTCTTGGCTAAAATGATTCGATTTACCCGTAGGTTTAGTCATATTGCTTGCAAAGGTAAATATTTTGCTCAAAAAGCTGTCATTTGTAAAGGAAGTATGGGTAAATGAAAGTAACACACTGTTAATGTCCTGCTATAAAGTGGCTGGGTCTTCGACTCTCCCTGCTTCCTCAACAAATTATCCTAATAGAGTTGTGAACAATCAACTTAAAGTGTCCAGAAATGGAAGTAGTAACTAATTATTTTCGATAAAAATAGTAATTATGAAAACTGGAGTAATATTGGCTCGGTTCCAGCCTATACACAATGGACACCTACAGCTGATAAAGAAGGCTTGTGACGAGAATGAGCAAGTTTTAGTTATTATTGGCTCAATAGATAAACTCTCAAAACGGAATCCGATACCTTGGACTATCCGAAAACAACTTGTTGAAAAGGCGATTAAAGACCATTCTCTTCACGAAAAAACGAAGATTGTTGAGCTTGCTGACCTTTCTGATGAATCTGACAACAGCCACGATTGGGGTTTTTATCTTTATTCGTTTATTGTTAGCAAAATCAACCAATCTGATTTCACAATCTATTACTCTGATGGATTTGAGACCATCACATCTTGGTTTCCAGGATTCCTTTTAAGGAATAACGTGTCTCTATCTTTACTTGCCAGAAACACTTGTGAAGATGGCGTGTCAGCAACTATGGTGCGTGATATGATACTTGCTGATAGCCTTCCAGAAAAGGACATTGTTCCACAGTGTGTGTATGATATGCGCCAGACAATTAAGGCATTTCTAAATGTGTTTAAGTAAAATAATTATGGATAAACTTTATATTGAATTAAAAGGAACTGTTATTGCCTTATGTATATGGGCAATAGCTTGTACACTCACAGAATTTGTTAGCTGGCTTGGTCTTCCTAATTACTGCATAGCTTTAACATTTCTATTTTCGTTCATAACGTCACAAATAGTATTTTTCCGCAAATACTATTAATAGAAACTGAAAAAACAATTATGAAAAAGTATATTGGAACAAGACAGATTGAAGCCGAACCTATGACATTGGGCAGTTTCGTTCAAAAAACAGGTAGAAATCCCTATGGTAAGGACATTGAGAACCATGAAGAAACAGAGCAAGGTTATTATGTTAAAGGTGAAGATGGTTACAGAAGTTGGTTGCCTGCCGAACCGTTTGAGAAATATTACAAGTATGCAGATACCTTTCTTGATCGTTTGCACATTGAGATGAAAGACTTGTATGATAAGTTGGATAAACTTGTTGCTTTCATTGATTCTGGAAAGATGGATGAAGTGGTAACAGACAACTACCAAAAATTCTTGTTACGTTTACAGCAAGTAGTGATGGGTAATTACGTGAAAACACTTGAATGTCGTATTGGATGTCTTGACGGTGCTCCTAACGCTCCGTTTAATCGGATGTCTTTCGGAGTTGCAATCGAAGCGTTGAAATTTGGTCTTGCTATTCGTAGAAAAGGTTGGAATGGAAAGGGGTTGTGGGTCATCAAGCAAGTCCCGGCACACATCGAAAGCGATATTGTTCCGAAGATGCAGTCACTTCATCAATCGGCAAAAGACCTTATTTTAAAAGGCAAGGGTTTCATTGACTATACAAGCCAGTGCCTTATTTACAACGAGAATACTGGTCGTGCTGATTCGTGGGTTCCATCCATCAGTGATGTGTTTGCCGAAGATTGGGAGATTGTAAAATGATTAAAATAATAAAATGGACCGGAAAATTTTCCGGTCCATAGATTAATAAACTTTTTTTCCTTTACGGTTAACCACACAATTATATATGGCTAATTCGCCAACCTTATCTCCTGTGCGTTTACAGTAATTATATGCACCACGCGCACCAGAGAACTCTCCTCTTCCATGCAGGTAAACAAATTTACCTTGCGAATCAGCTCCTTTACAAGCGGAGATGAATAAAGAATATCGACTCTTCATAATTTATCAGATTTAATTAGAACTACAAAGGTAATCATTATATAGAAAACTAAAAATAAAAGGAACAAAAAATGAACTTTGAATCACAAATATGTACTACCCATAAGCAATCGGAAAGATTGCTTTCTTTAGGATTGAAATTAGAAACGGCCGATATGGTGTATCATTATACCAAAAGTAAAGTACCTGCATTAGAATGGGAATTAAAACCAACTCCACCAACATTGAGAGGCAAATTTTGGACACCTCAAAGAATAGCAAAGTTAGAATTGCCTTTTCATAAGCATCCGGATGGAACGCCTATGACCGGAGAAGAAGCGTTTGATGAAATATGGGGTAGGGATATTCCAGCATGGAGCTTATCGAGACTGTTGGAAATGCTGCCTAATGAAGTTCCAGATCCTAAACCAGGATTTGAAGCACATCATCCAGAACTGATAAAACATGCTTTGGGGTATAATCTGTCAATTCGGAGATATACAGCAGATTGTTTGGTTGGAACACATATCGAGGATACTCCAATTGAATGCTGTGTGTCTATGATAGAATGGCTCACTAAAAATCATCATTTTAATAAAGAATATCTGAAATAAAAGATATGAAAGAAGATGATGATAGGCATTGTAGCGAGTGTAAACATTATGAGATATGTACGAATTTCTATATGTATTGCAAAGTCTTAAAAAGACGAATTACAGCCAGAAAGAAACCTTGTAAACATTACGAATCATTTATAAGAAAACAGAAAATGAAAAAATCACTGGATGAGATAGAAGCGGGAGATGAAGTGTATTATAATTCTCGTTATTATTCAAAAATACTCAAAGTAAACCGTGTTACTCCAACTACTATCATTTGTGGAACCGAAAAGTTTAGAAAGCAAAATGGTCGTCAGATACCGGCAGATACATGGGGTAGTAGTTACATTTCAGTACTTACTGAAAGTCTGAAAAAGCAATATTATGAAATGATAAGAAAGAAACAACTTATAACCAAGATAAAGTCAGTAGACCTTTTTCAGTTATCTGTTGACTCCCTCCAACAAATATCAGATGTTATTCAAAATAGTATGACCGATGAAAATACTTAGAAGAGCGAAAATAAAATCTCTAATTAAATCTATATAGTCTAAAAACTTTTGTATCTTTGAAACATAAAACAAGTGAGTCTATCCTACATTTATTAACCTATGGTTGGTAATGTAGATGAATTGAAATATTGGGATGTGATACTAAAATGATACCAAATGTATAATTATCTGACTATCAACATCAATTTTACCCCCTGAGGGTGTACGAAAAAGAAGGTGACTAAAGTTACCTTCTTTTTGTTATATATAAGTGTATGTAAATAGGTGATTATCAAGATGCCTTAATATCGGGGTACCGTCTATAATCCATGCTATTGATATCTGAACCTTCGCTTTTTAAGGTGAGGCTTGGGCGTTGAAAATAAAACCCGGCTACTGATTTTCAGTAGCCGGGTTGTTGCGTTATTATGTTTGATTTTTATCAAACAATAAGAATTGGTTTTGTGACTATCTTGAGGTTATAATAAGATGTGATATCTTATTCGCCACCCCATGGGTCTTCTGTATCTGTTTCATCAAGATCTTCAGTTATCTCTCCGTTTTCCATATTACCTGTGTAGTCATGTGACTCCCAGTCTGTCACTTCTACATCAAACTTGACTTCTCCATCTAAAATCTGCTCTCCTTTGTTCGTATCTTCTTCAGGATCCACATAACCAGCTCCGTTGGCAAAGTTTAATCTATAAACATATTTTTTTCCCGCTTCCCATTTTGTATCAACTGGAATAGCAGCCCATGCATATTCTTTTCCTGCTTCAGCATCCTCTTTGAACGGATATACCAAGGCGCCATCTTTTGTAGTGATTCTCAAAAGGAGTGAGATATACGCTCCCTTGCTTGTATTTTCTTTATCATTGGCTACATCCCATGCGGTTAGTTCCTGTGGAATCAGCATTGCACCACCACATTCATCCATAAGTATAGTCTGTTCAGTCATGGGTATTGCTTGGTCAAATTCAAGTTCATACTTTGCCTTGTCGGTTGTTGACAATGTCCATTCTTCATTTTTAAAGTCAAAGCCGCCTTTTGAAACAGTTTGAGCAATGCGTACTCCTTTTATTTGAAAATTATAGACTTTGTTACTCTGCTGTATAGCCTGAATTTCAATCTGTGAAAGACGGTGTTCGAAAGCCAAATGTACACCAGTTTCTGCATCGCTCTTACTACCTGTGGCATATGCAGTAATAAAGTCTACTTGGTCAGCAATTTCTACAGCAGGTGAAAAGTCTGCAAGAGTAAGATTTTTATTTTCATTATCAGTCGCAATGCGGGAGCCAGTTCCTAACTTTTCCGCAGAAGGAGCATAAGCGTAAAAAGTCAAATCTGTGCCATCACCGGGATAGTAATATTTATCTTCTGATGTAAAAATAGAACTATCTCCATCTTTTGTGAACTCTAAGTTTTCGAAATACGGTGCCTCAATTATGTTCTCGTTAAACGCTGTAACGTAGAAACTGCTGAGGTTGTCAATCGTTGTTTCTGTGGCACGTGTCGCCATTGCAGTACGGAAGTCGATAGCTTGCTCAGTACCGGTGTTGATTTCCAAAGTTTCGTCGTTTGAACACGATGTCATGGCAATTGCTGCCATAGCTGCTAAAAATAATTTCTGTTTCATAAATAAAAAATAAAAATTTAATTAGAAATAAAAATTTAATTGTGTGAATTAATTATGATTTGTTTACATCTCAAGTTCTATTTCTATATCCTCCCATTCGTCAACTGAGGGGTCGAAACCACCGCCATCAACAATCGGCTGCGGGATTGGCAGTTTTTCCAACAGGATATGCACATGCTGCGGGTTCGGAGCTGTATGGAACTGTTTGGTCACATCATATGTGTAGTACCATTTGCTGCCATCTGCCAACACGGTGTAAACAACCAATTTATGGCTGTTCTGAGTGGACGGGCAGTGACCGAAACTCTGTATCCCACCTGTTATGGTTGTCTTGTCGGCTGATGTGGCGACTCCGAAGGGGATTGTGACTCGTTCTTCGGACAACGCGTTCGGTCCTATGCCCGGCAACAAGCCGCCTGCCATGGTTGAGATAGAGGCGCTGACGCCCGATACATATTTCAAGTTTTCAGCATTTCGAATTTCGATGGTACATGTGTGTATCGATATTTCCGGATAAAGCGTAAGCGATTGACCGTCGGTAGCTTTTTTCAGTTGTATGTTTTCCGTATGGTCGCTCCACACACGGTCCGGCTCCAATGCCACACGTTCGTTTTTCGTCCCTTCTGCGCGGGGGGCGTTTTGAGAGGGCACACCCAATGAAGAAAGGCGTGACAGGAGTGCTGTTGTGCGCGTCGTCACCTCGAAAGTTGTTCTTTTCTCTGTGTTGCGGTAGTAGATGCCTTCTGTATCGCTGTTCAGGCACAATGCGTCATAGTGTCCCGCCGGTACCCGGATTTTGCCGCCTTTATGACCTGCGAACTCGTAACGCAACGCCTTGCCGCCGTCCTGCGGAAACAGATAGAGCGACATGGATTTGGGAGACGCGTCGGGGGCTTTCGCCCAGTCGAAGACAACCTGTAGCTGCGTTGTGTGCGGATGGTCGTGGCATAGCTCTTTGTGCTCACATCCCACCATCAGCAGGGATGTTGTGATATAAAGCATATGGGTGGAAAAACAATGTGTTTTTTTCATTGTTTACCTCCTTTCCCGTTGTAACCGTCGCGTCCGACAAACCACACTAACGATATTTCCGCTTTCGTAGGACCCCACCAACGGCGCTGCTTGGTACTCTGCCACACGTTGCACCCATCAAGGGGCAGGTATTCATGATATTGACCAGTCATGTAACCTGCACCTAACGTGAAATCAATGTTAAGTTTTCGGTTGACAGGCAGTGAATAACCGTATTCCAATCCTACAGTATAATTAGCTTTATCTAACAGTGTACCACCCGGTGTCCCGGCCATATAGCCACGACCGCCAGTTTCGAAATCATAAGTCAATATTTGGCTGTAGATGCCAAGGTGATGCCCTGTGAGTGGATTTTTGGTTGCACGATGGCCCATATATTTACGGATATCCAGTTCGCCTCCATACACACGCCAATAGTTATGGCGTGTGTCATTCTTCCACCATGCGTACGTCCAATTACCGCCAACGGACCATCCCCGCCCGATATGAAATTCCACACCAAGGTTGGGAATAAGAAGCGCATCATAGAGCATATTAGTTTTCAGAACCATACAGAATGGCTTGCGTGGCGCTGGCACTGGAGTCGCACATGTATTCTCTAAGTTCAAAGGTAGAGTTTCGGCTTTAGGAGCAGGATGTTTGATGCCGGCCGATGGTAACTCTAATTTCGGTAAGCGCTCGAATTCGCAGTATATGTTTACACCGGCACTTCTTAATTCAGGGAAGAAGTGCTCATACATATATCTATATGGCTGCCCGCTGTGTAATGCTTTCAACTGCAGTTTACGCTCGTCTTCGATTTTGTTGTTCCATAATGCCTGTTCCGGTGTAGTGTGTAAAACATCAAGGACTTCATCTTTATAAGGCATATCCGATGCTGCGACCAGCTTCTTCAATCTTTCCCAGTTTATACCGTGAGAACTAACCTTTACAAGTGAATCAGGGAACGATGTATGATTGCGTAAGTAATCCATAATCCGGATAGCCCGCTTATCCGAAAGGCGTCTATTAAGACTACTACTTCCTTCCGGTGAAGTACCGACATCTATATGGATGTATCGCAGACGAATAGTCCGGTCTGCCTGTAGCGCACGGAACTGTGCAGCAAACATCTCTAAACGTGTACCATTATTTCGATATGCAGATTCCAAAATTGAATAACCTTGCCGGAAATAAACGCATACACTGATCGTATCTTTGTTTAACGTACTTTCTGCCATGACCGTGCCAGTAAAAAGTATCGACACAATCAGCAGTAGAATTCTGTATTCCATTTATAAATTAACCCCAATTATAGAATTTCCCCTTTGGTTTGCTCGCTTGTCAAACCTATATATTTTTCATTTTACAATTTCCTTCCCTAAAGCAAAATTGCGGTGCAAAATTAAAAAATAATAAGTAATTCATCCAATCTTATATTAGTTAAAAAAACTAACTTGTATTTTTGGGATGTGTTGGTTCTTTTAATTCTGTGTAATAAAAATTATAGCTATAATTATGGGGTTGCAATGTTAAATGGTTGAATAAAACTATTATTTGTCAGAATTACATTAATGAAATAGTTTAAATAAAATGATATTCATATCCCCAAAATGAAGTATTCTCTCTTTTTCTATTTATACAAATATTTATGTTTAATCGGAAGTTGTTTTGAGGTGAAATAAATAAAATACCGCTGCTTGAATTTGAATTCAAAACAGCGGTATTGTTTATATTTATATTCTATTATTAGAACTTGAAGAAGTTCTTTGCGTTATTGTAGCTGATGTCTTCAATCATCTGATTAACGCGTTCCATTTCAGACGCCGGAATTTCTCCATTCTCTACATCGCGTCCTACAAGATTGCATAATGTACGACGGAAATATTCATGGCGAGGATAGGAGAGGAATGAGCGGGAGTCTGTCAACATACCTACAAAGCGGCTTAAAAGACCAAGTACGGACAAGGCGTTCATTTGTTTTTCCATACCGTCCTTTTGGTCCAGGAACCACCATCCGGAACCAAATTGGATTTTTCCTGCTACGGAACCATCTTGGAAGTTGCCTAACATAGTAGCGATAACTTCGTTTGCACATGGATTCAGATTGTAGAGGATTGTTTTAGTCAATTTGCCGTTGGTGTTCAGACGGTCGAGGAATTTAGCCATTGCTTTGGCAGTTGTAAATTCACCGATAGAGTCGAAGCCAGTGTCAGGGCCTAACAGTTTAAACATCTTGGTGTTGTTGTTACGGATGGCTCCATAATGGAACTGTTGCGTCCATCCTTTTTCCCAATCCATCTCTCCGAAAATCACAAGCATAGCTGATTTGAACTTCAGAATTTCTTCTTTTGTCAGTTCTGCACCACCATATACCTTATTAAATATAGCCTTGATTTCCGCATCTGTATAGTCTTCTGCGTAGAATTCTTCGATACCATGGTCAGACAAACGGCATCCTTGTTCTGCGAAGAAGTCATGGCGTTTACGTAAAGCGGCAATCATATCATCAAAGTTGGAGATAGTAACACCGCTTACTTCTGCTAGTTTTTCTATGTAAGCACGAAAATCGGCAGGTACTTCTACCGCCATTGCCTTATCCGGACGCCAGGTCGGCAGCATCTTTACTTCAAATCCGCTTTCACGGGTTTTGATGTGGTATTCCAGTGAATCGATAGGGTCATCCGTAGTACATACTGTTTCTACATGGTAACGACGCATCATTCCGCGAGCTGAATATTCAGGTTGAGCCAGCTTCTCGTTACATTCGTCATAAATCTCACGTGCTGTCTTCGGATTCAATATCTTATTGATGCCGAATGCTGTCTTTAATTCAAGATGAGTCCAGTGGTATAGCGGGTTACGGAATGTATAAGGAACTGTTTCAGCCCATTTTTCGAATTTCTCCCAGTCTGTAGTGTCTTTACCTGTACAGAAGCGTTCGTCTACACCATTTGTACGCATTGCACGCCATTTATAGTGGTCGCCACCCAACCAGATTTCAGTCAGTGATTTAAACTTGTAGTCGTCAGCTACCATTTGTGGGATTAAATGACAGTGGTAGTCGATGATCGGCATTTTAGCCGCATGCTCGTGATACAACTTTTGTGCGGTTTCTGTCTGCAACAAAAAGTTTTCGTCCATGAAGTTCTTCATTATTACTGTGTTTTAAGTATATAAAATTATTACTTTCTATATTTATACCTATATAGTATTGATTTTAAAGCTAATAGGCGTAAATCTCGTTTTAGTTTTATTAACCGTTATCGAACACAAAAATAGAAAATTTACTTGGAGTAACAAAATAATTCGTATATTTGCAGCGATTATTTATAATATTTAAGTTTTAGCACTATGGAGAACCAGAACTATACCATTAAAGACATAGCCCGCATGGCCGGTGTTTCTGCCGGAACGGTTGACAGGGTATTGCACAATCGCGGTGACGTATCTCCCAAGAGCAAAGCTAAAGTGCAAAAGGTACTGGATGAGATTCATTATCAGCCTAATGTATTTGCTATCGGACTGGCTGCTAAAAAGAAATACTCTTTCATTTGTCTGATTCCTTATTATATAGAACATGATTACTGGCATTCGGTAGTGGGTGGTATTGAACGTGCCCGACAAGAGTTGCGTCCATTCAATGTGAGCGTGGATTATCTGTGCTATCATCATGGTGACGAGCAAAGTTATCAGGAAGCCTGCCGTACTATTAAGGATAGCAATGTGGATGCCGTTTTGATTGCTCCGAATTTCCGGGAAGAAACGCTGTCATTGACAGCTTATCTGCAAGAGAATAAGATAGCTTATGCCTTTGTCGATTTCAATATGGAAGAGGTGGATGCATTGACATATATCGGGCAGGATTCTTACAAAAGTGGATATATTGCGGCCAAAATATTGATGCGTAATTATTCGGTAGGAGAAGGGCAGGAACTGGTTCTGTTTCTAAGTAATAGTAAGGATAATCCTGCTGAAATACAGATGCAGCGCCGTTTGAAAGGCTTTATGAGTTATATAACTGAAGAATACAATAATCTGACGATTCATGAAGTAGTGCTCAATAAATCCAATCAGGAAAATAATCAGCAGATTTTGGATGATTTTTTTCAAGCGCATCCGAAAGCTGTACTCGGTGTTGTCTTTAATTCCAGGGTTTATCAATTAGGTGAGTATCTCCGTCACACAGGACGTAGTATGAAAGGATTGATTGGATATGACCTTCTGAAAGCAAATGTAGACCTTCTGAAATCGGGTGATGTGCATTATCTGATTGGTCAGCGTCCCGGATTACAAGGATACTGTGGAGTAAAGGCATTGTGTGACCACGTGGTATTTAAAAAGACTGTCGATTCTGTGAAATATATGCCTATTGACATATTGATTAAAGAGAATATTGATTTTTATTTTGAATTTGTATAATATCAACTTTATAAATTACAACTAACATGAAAGCATTAAACAAAGAAACTGCTCCTAAAGTACAACGTCCGGAGCGTATTATTCAATTTGGCGAAGGTAACTTTTTACGCGCTTTTGTAGATTGGATTATTTATAACATGAACCAGAAAACTGATTTTAACAGTAGTGTTGTAGTGGTTCAACCTATTGATAAAGGCATGGTCGATATGCTGAATGCGCAGGATGACCTTTACCATGTTAATCTTCAAGGATTGGATAAAGGGGAAGCGGTTAACAGCTTGACAATGATTGATGTAATCAGTCGTGCGTTAAACCCGTATACTCAGAATGATGAGTTCATGAAGTTGGCAGAACAACCGGAAATGCGTTTCGTTATTTCGAATACTACAGAAGCCGGAATCGCTTTTGATTCGACTTGCAAGCTTGATGATGCTCCTGCTTCATCGTATCCGGGTAAATTGACTCAATTGCTGTATCATCGTTTTAAAACATTCAACGGTGATAAAACGAAAGGTTTGATTATTTTCCCTTGTGAACTAATTTTCCTGAACGGCCACAAACTGAAAGAAACGATTTATCAGTATATTGAATTGTGGAACCTGGGTAATGAATTCAAAACTTGGTTTGAAGAAGCTTGTGGCGTATATGCAACATTGGTAGACCGTATCGTTCCGGGATTCCCACGCAAGGATATTGCTGCTATCAAAGAAAAATTGCAATATGATGATAACTTGGTTGTTCAGGCTGAAATTTTCCATCTGTGGGTAATTGAAGCTCCGCAGGAAGTTGCCAAAGAATTCCCGGCTGATAAGGCAGGTCTGAATGTATTGTTCGTTCCGTCGGAAGCTCCTTACCATGAACGTAAAGTGACTCTGTTGAATGGCCCTCACACAGTTCTTTCTCCGGTTGCTTATCTGTCCGGAGTGAATATCGTTCGTGATGCTTGTCAGCACGAAGTAATCGGTAAATATATCCATAAGGTGATGTTTGGCGAACTGATGGAAACATTGAATTTGCCGAAAGATGAATTAGAGAAATTTGCTAACGACGTATTGGAACGTTTCAATAACCCGTTTGTAGACCATGCAGTAACAAGCATTATGCTGAACTCATTCCCGAAATTTGAAACTCGTGATCTTCCGGGGTTGAAAACTTACTTGGAACGCAAAGGTGAACTTCCTAAGGGATTAGTACTCGGTTTGGCTGCTATCATTACTTATTATAAAGGTGGCGTACGTGCCGACGGTGCTGAAATTGTACCGAATGATGCTCCTGAAATTATGAACTTGTTGAAAGAGCTTTGGGCTACTGGCTGCACAAAGAAGGTTGCAGAAGGTGTTCTTGGCGCAGAATTCATCTGGGGTGAAGACTTGAATAAGATTCCGGGACTGACAGAAGCTGTGAAAGCGGATTTGGATTCAATTCAGGAAAAAGGTATGTTGGAGACTGTGAAAAGTATCCTGTAATAGATAAGAGAGGACGAAAGTCTACGAATATAAGGGGCGTTTTGATAGGGAATATAACTATCAAAACGCTCTTTTTGTTTGCTTATTTGAAGTGGTTGGTTAATGATTCTTAAAAGTGAAAATTCTCTGTTTCTGCATTTTTTATTTTTCTCATTCTTTATTTTCTTACTTTCCGCGTTTTTGAAAGCTTCAAATCCTTAGTAGGCCGTTTATTTTTTATATGTCGCCTATTTTCTTTTTGTTTTTATTTTTAATATATTGATTTATAGCTATATAATTCATTTGATTGACTTGAATTTGCATTTTGTATGTCTTATTTCATATTTGTAAATAAACAAAGAATGAAACTGCCTTTTTCCAAAATTTTCCTATTAGGAAATCTCGAATAAGACTTATACCTTTGTTGTGAAGTCAGTAGAGTGACTTCTGTATATTGTATCACTTTTTAATCTATAGCAAATATGGCAATAAGATATAAAAAGAAAAAAATCACCTTGTGTTTTGACAAGGACAATAAGGTGGAAAAGTATGTTGCGGCAAATGTACTAGTGGGAAGCATCAACTATAACAAGTTATGCGACGAGGTAAATCAGCGGACGGGTATCCATCGGGCTATGGTGGACGTAGTGCTGAAAGGCGTACAGGATACCATGGTATCTTTCATAGAGGAAGGGTTTTCTGTGAAGTTGGGAGAGTTTGGTTCATTCCGTCCGGCTATCAATGCGGAAAGCCAAAATAGTGTAGAAGACGTGAATGCTAATACTATTGTTAGAAGAAAGATAGTCTTCACTCCGGGAAATTCGTTCAAAGAGATGCTTGGTTCAGTAAGCATAGAACTGTTCGGAGATAATGTGGCGGATACGAATGGTGGCAACAGCGGTGAGCCTGACGCAGGTGGTAGTTCCGGTGGAGATTCTGGAGAAACCCCGGATCCTGATCCGGCGGCTTAGTTTTTACTAAAAATGCTTTTGATAGGGAAGGTTCTTTCGGGAACTTTCCCTATTTTTTTGACATTTCGGGTAGGTATGGTTTAAATCGTCGTTGGGCAACGGCGAATTCATGGTTGCCCAACGATGATTTCACCGTTGCCCAATGGTGAATTTGCTATTAGGTGCAGAGTTTTAGTAAGAATTGCATACGGAAAAACGGGACTTCTACCGGATTTATATTTTGTTTTCCTATCTTTTTGTCGCCTATTTCATAGAAGAAGTAGGAGGTCTTTTGTTTTTTTCCTGTATCAACCTTTTCAAAAAATGTTATTTGTGAAAAATAATTTTTATCTTTGCAACGTTGTAGCAGCGTAAGTTGCCTAACATTATATTGATTGATGAAAGTGTTTAGCTTTTATCCTTGTCAGGGAATCTGGTAAATTTCAAAAAGCACAGGGAAGCAATAACACTCATCACTTGTATTGCTATGTATAATTTATGTTACATATGCTTTATGAGTGTGGGGTATTGTTTATTTGTGCTTAGGTTTACCAGAACCTCCTGACGGATAGACTAATAACTCCACACTTTCTTTTTTGCTGTTTAACGAACTGCTATTGGAGTTGTGACTGTGAAATTAATTTTACTTATTATGATGAAATTCGTTTTATAATATATGCTATCCGTTTTTTAAGAAGAAGCATTTTAAGAAGAAATAATACTCTCATTAGAGCGCCATATTGAAGAAAAAACGTATCTTTGCAATTGTTAAGACACAATTTGTGCTTTAGCAGACATAAGAAAGCGTTTTTGCTTTGTCCCGAAACTGAAATTCGCCAAATTTTATTCTAGTGGGCAGAGGCAATATGACGCTCATTCTGTTTTGTATATATTCGTGCAGCCTATGCTGTATCCATATGTCAAAATGGCGTGAGAGTATTGTTTCTTCTCGTTCATACTAGAATAGGCGTTTGGCGATGCCTCAGTTTCGATGAACTGGCAGACAAGTCTCACGCCTTTCTTGTATAGTAACGTTTGATTAAAATAAACGGCTGAATTCGGAGACTTATAGGCGTATAGGAGGACAGAATTATGAAAACAAATACAACAAAACATAAATCAAACTATTTATTTCTATTCGTAGGATTAGCTATATTGGAGGTAAAAGTTTCTTCTTTATTAAGTTCTAATTAACATCTTCTTTTTTACTCTTGTTACAAGATAAACATATTAATAGGATAGGGTTGGGGTGCGTTTTCTTTAATATTTTTCATAAAGCAATATAAAATAAATGTATTATGCCAATTATTAAATCTCTTTATTGGGAACAGACAGACAGGGAAGAACTTGTCTATAAATTCCCTTTCAACAACATTGCGACAGGTAATGTGTTGACAGTTAATGAAAGTCAAGAAGCTTTCTTTTTTAAAAGTGGTGTGCTTTGCGATTCATTTACAGCAGGTCGTCATGTGCTTTCTACTGCTAATCTGCCATTGTTGCAGAAAGTTATAAATCTGCCTAGCGGAGGAGATACTACTTTTACGGCAGAAGTTTGGTTTATCAGTAAGTTAGATAAACGCAACATGTTATGGGGGACAGGTGGTCTACGTATTATAGACCCTTACTTTCAAATTCCTATCAAATTATCTGCTCGTGGACAATATGGTTTTCGCATTTCTGATGGTGGTGTTTTTCTGAAGAAATTAATAGGAACTATAGGTTTTGCCAGTACGGAATTGATAGAAGAACAGTTCCGTTCGGATGTAATAGAAGCAGTAAAGGTTTCTATAGCAAAATTTATGAAGGAAAACAACGTCAATATCAATGAAATAGGTACGGAATATAGAGCATTGGCAAAAACTATTTCACAGAATTTGCAACTCGTGTTTGATGAATATGGTGTCCAATTATTGAACTTAAATGTAGAAGATATTAGTTTTGATGAATCGGATAAAGGGTATCAAACCGTGATGGAGGGTATCGCCGAACAGGCTAAACTTAGTAAATTGGGAATTAATTATCTCCAACAAAAACAGATTGACATTGCTCAAACTGCTGCAGGAAACGAAGGAGCCGGCACGTTTATGGGGATTGGTCTAGGAGTAGGCGTTGGCAACCAATTGGGAAATATCGTAGGGGAATCCGTTCGGCAAAGCGGTTTGGGGGCGACAACTATGGTTTCCCCGCCCCAACTTCCTTCTTTCTATGTGGCTAAAGATGGACAAACTACAGGACCATTTACATTGGATGTGATTCGAAAAATGATGTTACAAAAAGAGATTGTTTCCACTACTTATGTTTACCGAGTAGGAGGACAGGAGTGGATGCCTGCTGCTAATGAACCCGAATTGGCTCAACTACTCTCCATGCTAATGCCGCCACCACCGCCACCAAGCATTTGATATATACAATATTGATTAAATTTAAAATAAAATAATATGAAAACCATTTTTGCTTTTTTATTTATTGCCGTATGTACGGTGGGGCTTTACTATTTATTGTTCGATGAACATTCCACATTGTTCTATGTCAATGTTTGTACAGCTTGTATTACTGAAGGTATATTGTGCCTTTCTATTCCTATGCTAGCAGATGAACGTTTACTGACGTTTAAAAGGGCTGCTTCTCAATATATTTTAGTTACATATTCAATTCTTGTTTTTTTGTGGACAACGGGATATACTCTTTTTATGCCGGAAAGTGATTCTATAAAATATCTGTATGTAGGTCTGTTGGTGATAAGTGTTGTTTTTATTTTTTTGCTGATAGTAACGGAAGTGGGCGGAGATGCTATGCGAAAGAAAGAAGAAACCTTGCAAGCGACTATTCGGATGAAAAAGCAGACCATTTTATCTTTGGAAAATTTCTGGTTTGAAGTGCAAAATGAATTGTGTAATCATTCTGACTGGGAAAATGAGACTTTACATACCTTACGTGCCACATTAGATAAGATCGCTTCCATTCCGGTGGAAAAATGGGAGAGAAATGAAGATATAGCAGAAGAGGTGAATAGAAAATTGTCGGAGTTGGGTAATGCTATTAGCGCGGCTGGCGTAAATGTTGCTGAAGAAGAAAAACAATTGGCAGTGACAAATCTATTAAATCGTTTGAGAAATTATGTAGTAACTTTAAAATCAACTTTATAATATGAGTAAAGAAATCAAATGTCCTCAATGTAAAGGGGATAAGGTGAAACGAGGAATTGGTGAGTATAAATGTTTGTACTGTGGAATGACATTTCAAATAAAGCAGGAAGTTCCGAAAAAAGATACGGAAACAAAGAATACAGACAATAATGCCTGTACATCTCAGACCCCGCCGCCTCCTGTATATATTGTCAATCAGCCTGCAGAGAGAGAGGACAATTCTTTTGCCAAAGGAGTTGCGGGAGGTTGTGCTGGGGTTGCTCTCTGGAGTATTTTGGGTCCCTTGATCTTTTTGATGATATTAGTAGCTAGTTGTTAATAATTCATCGTATGGAAAAAGAGACAAGTTTATACGTATTAGTAACGGAAGCCTTGTGCCAAGAGCAATTGGATGAAGCGGTGAACCTTATTTTTCAAATAGCTATTTGTGATGAAAAAGAACTGCTTACTCCAAAAGTCAAGTCCTTAAAAAAGGAATGTTTGGAACAACTCTATATTCTTGCCGAAGCATATTTGGATAGTAATGAAGTGCAAGAAGCTGAGAAATTGATTACGGCTTATCTTTATTTGCAAGAAGATGAACGAATAAATACACTCAAAAATATTTATTTGCAGAAGAAAAAGCAGATTGATACAGTTTGTATCGAACAAGCTGAGAAAACTGTTCAGAAATGTAGTTTCCTAAAGGAAGAAGAGAATAAGTGCCACCAAATAAATATAGTAAAATATATTCTTTTGCTACTTGCGGTAGCATTGATATTAGGAGGGATAATAGGGAGCTTTAATTCACCTACGCAAAGACGTCAGCAAGATGTAGTTTCGATAGAGAAAGAAGAAAAAGATATAAATGATGAAGGAGAAATCAAAAAAATACTATCATCATTAATTGTTCAATGGAATAATGCTCATACTCAATGTGATTTATCTACTTTACGTTCTTTGTATGATTATTCTGATAAAATAAAATTTTATGGACAGTATCTTGCTAAAGAACAGTGCGTTAGGAAATATTGTACTATTTATAAAAAGTTAGATGGGGATTTTAATCAAGACATAGTATCTGCTGTCACCTATTCAAGAACTAAAGATGGTGAATATCGTTGTAGTTTTGTAAAAAGTGTAACGACAAAGGGAAAAACGCAAAATTATCCATCATATCTTGTGTTTAGAACGAAAAATCCAGGTTGGTACATTGTTGAAGAAAGTGATGAGGTGACAGATCGCAATTTGCAGAAAAAATTAAGAAACAGTACGACCAAAAGGTTACATTAAATTTGGTAAATGATAAGGGAGATGTTCATGGTAGTTATTATTATAATAAATATGATAAAGACTATACATTAAAACTACCTTAGATTTGCATCCGAGGATTACAGATAAAATAGAAAGGATAAATTTGTGAAACAAAGAAAGAGCGTAGGAAGTGAACCGGTTAAGATTAGGGAGAATTAAGTTCCATTTCCATAAAAGGACTTCCTACTTGTTTGAACCCAGCCCCAGATAGTAGGTTAATATCCATTGTTAAGGTAGTTAGGTTAAGTTCAAGCCCTTTCTTTCCTAAATCATTAAAAAACAAAAGTATGGATAATTTTTATTTTATCGGTGTGGACGTGTCGAAAAAGAAGCTGGACTTCTGTGTGATGTTTGAAGGAAAGGTTTTACATGAAGAGGAAACCGCTAACCATCAAGTCGCAATCATGTCGTTGCTGCGTCATTTGGAGGAGGATTATGGAATGTCAAACGGGCAAATGCTTGTCTGTGCGGAACATACCGGGCAGTACACATTCCCTTTGGCTTGTGCCTGCAAAGCAGTAGAATGTAGGCTATGGCTTGAAAATGCATCGGAAATCAAATACTCTTCCGGTGTACAACGGGGAAAGAATGACAAGGTGGATGCCAAGCGTATCGCCATCTATGCCAGCCGCTTTCAAGACAAGGTGCGCTATTACGAACGTCTCACGGAGGATATTGAAGGATTGAAACAGCTTGAATCCGAACGCACCCTGTATGTGACGGATTTAGCCAAATATAAAGGACAGATGAAAGACCAAAAGGAGTATATGCCCAAAACCCTGTATGAACGCAAGATGAAGCGTTTACAGGCATTGATGGACGACTTGGAGGAGGCCATACAGGCCATTACTGACGAAATGGATGAAGTGATAGCCTTCTGCCCTGTATTGTTCAGGCAGCGGGAACTGCTAATGTCCATAGACGGTGTTGGACGTGTGGTGGCAACCAACATGATAATCGCAACGGAAGCCTTTACACGTTTTGATGATCCGAGGAAGTTCAATTGTTATGCCGGAGTTGCTCCTTTCTCTTATTCTTCCGGAAGTTCCCAGCACTCGAAAGCAAGAGTGTCACATCGGGCAGACAAGGTGATGAAAAGATTACTGCATTTGGCTGCCGTGGCAATAACACATCGGATTGGTGGAGAACTGAAGAAATATTATGAAAGGAAAGTTGCAGAAGGCAAGAACAAGATGTCCGTAATCAATGCGCTACGAGCTAAAATTGTGGCAAGGATGTTTGCGGTCATTAAAAGAAATGAGATATATAAACCTATTTTATCATAAATAATTTGCAAAAATCATAGTAGTATGGAAAGTAAAACATCAAAATCAATGGGAGAAAAAGTGTTTATTGGAGCACTTCTAGGATGGGCAGGAGCATTTATATTAATGTGTATGATATTCGGAAGTTTCCCAAAAAAACCACGTTGCAAATTTTGTGAATTAGTTCCGAATCGGTGCTATTCGTAGTTAATAGTATCTATTCGGAACAAGTTTGATTGGATTTTGCCCAATTACGTGGTAGAAGTTCTGTCATATCCTTTTTATCCCTTTCATAATATGGGATTTTACTCATGACATCTTCTATCCAGACTCTAGGGTCTACTTCTGCAGACTTGCAGGTGGCTATCAGAGAGTACACGATGGCAGCCCTGTATGCGGATGCGTCGTTGCCGCAGAACAGATAGTTCTTTCTTCCCAAAGCCAAAGGTCTTATGACATTTTCTATGCGGTTGTCATCAATTTCTATTCTTCCATCGTTTACGTATCTGGAAAGCCTGGGAAGAAGCGCGTACGTATATTCGATAGCTTTACCCATGCGGCTTTTAGGAAGCACTCTAAGATAAGCATCCTGCAGCCACTTTTCAAATTCAAGTATCAGCGGATAGGCCTCACGAATACGTTTTTCCTTACGCTCTTCAGCTGTGAGTCCGGCTTCACCGGCATCAGACTCTACCTTGTACAGCCTACCGATGTAATGAATCGCCTGTGTGGCCAGCGTCCTGTTTTCTTCCAGGGCATCCACGTACTTTCTTCTGACATGTGCCCAACAGCCGACCAGAGTGATTCCTTTCATCTGCTCAAACTGTTCGTAAGCTGCATAGCCATCGCATTGCACAATGCCATGGTAGCATCCCAGCAGTTCACGGGCTACCATACCCGAACGGCTGCCACGGTCATAATGGAACATGACGTCTCCCGTGATGCCGTCGCGCACGCACCACTCATACCCCTTTTTCGCTTTATGTTTCTCATTGTCCATCACAGGAATGACACTCTCGTCCACTTGTATATAATCACTGGAGAGTATCTTCTGTTTGAGCAGGTTGTACAGCAGCTTGAGTTTCTCCACCGCCATTTCATACCATCCGCACATGGTAGATTCGCTTATGCTAATTCCTGATTCGCGATACTGCTGTATCAGACGGTAGAACGGGAGATGATACATGAACTTGCCGATGATAATGTCTGTCAGAACCGAGGGGCCTGCCATACATTTGCTGACCGGAACAAGAGGTAGCGGGTGAATCAGAATCTGCCTTTCCTCGGGGTATTTCTCCATATCGGATTTACTTATCACTTTGTGACGGACGGTCTTCAGAATATATACTTTTGCCGGAACACGTTCCAGGCGTGAACTCTCTTCCTTTCCGATTTCAATGAAATCATCCTTAAGCCTGCCTTCCTCGTCTGTTGTCCCTTCGGGGTAAAGATCAATAATCTCTACAGGCAGTGAGGAAGTGTCCAGAGACTTGCGGACCGGTTTTTCCTTTACTTTTATAGTTCTGGTGATTTCTTCTTCACTCTTGCGGACTTCCTCCTCAAGCCGGGATATTTCCATGGAGGACATTGCTTCCTTTGAGAACAGAAACAGCTGGTTGGGATCAAGCGGAAGACTCTTCTCGCTCATCCGGCTAAAGACTTTTTTCCGGAGCCAGTACAGGGATTGTTCCAGCGAGGAAACCCTGCTGATAAGCGCCGCTTTATCCTGACGGAGCTTCTCAATTTCTTCCAATAAGGCTTTTTCCTGTTCTTCTGTAAGCATCTGCATCTCATTGTTTCACAATGTAAATATACTAAAATCCCATGGCATACAAAAGCGAACGGAGTAAAAAGCCGGTACTATTTTCGAAGCTTTTGCAGGTTTTCAAGTCTCGTGCGTCGCGAATCGCGGGCTTCTATGATACCCTCCACAATCATGACAAGTTCTCGCCATTCTATATTTGCACAGACCTCATTATCGCTGGCAGAATCAGACTTACCTAAAGTGCCGGCTTCCAGAAGTTTGGAATACAGCACCATGCCGCCTGGCTCCCAATGCAGGAGTTTTATACGGTCACGGGCACGGTTTATAAAGATATACACGTTGCCGTTGCAGGGGTCCTGACCCATGGCGTCTGTGATGATACCGCTGAGGGTATGGAAGCTTTTGCGCATATCAGTCGGACGGTTATACAACAGATAGCGCATACTGTCATTAAGGCTGAACATGGTTACAGGACTGGATGATTGAAAACAGTTCCTTTTCATTTAGCTCACCGCAAATGCGTATGGCACTACCACCCGGTGTACGTATTTCTATCTCTTTCAATCCGCTTGGCGTAGCCAGTGTACTTTTCTGTTTCCGTCCGGTTGTACTGGCAAATGAAGGAACCGGAACAAAAGATCCACTGTGCGGGAGCTCGATAAACTCACCTTGAGCCGTTTTACCCGATGATTGCTCGCCGGCATAACGGGATTTGCTGTCATAAAACCGCCATACAGGGATGTTGAGTTCCTCTAATCTTGACTTATAAGTCACTTTGTGCTCTTTGCAGTAGTTCATTATCTCTACTACTTCTTCTCGTGTCATCATAACTTTGCTTTTTGGACGTAAAGTTAATGACGGAAGTTTGAGGAAAAAATACGTGGTTTACCGAATGCTTACACAAAATTTAGATGTTCTAAATTATATAATAAATTTTACAGTTTAGGTTTTCTAAAGTATCAATCTCCAGACTGTAATATAAATACAGTCTATCTTAAAGATGATATTTTTAAGCAAAATAAAAAGCAGGTAAAATTGCTGATGAAGGAAATAAATAAAGGGGCATCTAATAGCTATAGAATAGTGACTAAATTAACTTATGATGATGATACCTTTTATTGTAAAGGAATTAATATTGAATTACATTCTGCTCATTGTAAGCAATCAGTAAACCCCGTATTGCGGGAATTTTAAAGATATTGAGACGTCTCTTAAGAAATCGACTTTTCTCTGAAAAAATCCCGGTTTCTAAGAGGCATCTCTTATTTTTGGGGAGATTCTTAAATCAATAGTTCGTTAAGTTTTGAATTAACAATAAAACATTAGGTCAAGTCGAACCGATTCATTATATTAAGGGTTGCTACATCTTTATGACTACTTGAGTGTGTATATCTTTTCAGAATTAAATATATTTCCCAGTAGTTAACTCCTTTTTGAGAAACAAATAAACGTATTTGGGACTTTGTGTATATAGCTCTATTTCAGAATCATCTAATTTTTGGAAAAGTTCCGAATGATATATAGTTTTTAAAGCAGTTTGTATATCCCAATGAAAATCATTCATCAGATAGATTGTCATTTGACTGACGATACTTTGTACTAAATATTCCTTGGTGTTCATAATCTTCTCAGTAATTTGATTGCTTTAGGCGTTCCAAAATAATATTGATTATTCAGTTTCCTATATTTTAATGTTTCTGCCAATGTGGTTAAGTTAATGTATCCATCTTTGAAAAGTCCGATTTGTAAGGCAACACCATCATCCGCTATAGGTCCTATAACTATATCGTAATTATGAATAATATTATTGTCAGGGTTATATCTATTTGCTACAATGAATTGTGCCCATTCTTCAGAAACCTTTTTAAATATCTTTACTTGAAGTTCGTCATTATTTAATTGTTGTTCGTCAAACTCGTATTTTAAGACGTATGGGGAAGTATTTGGAGCAAATTTGGATTTACGAATGGCCATCTCCTTAGCTTGTTGCTCTATATCAGTCAAGTAAAAACCTTGCCCAAAATCTTTGTATGGCATACATTGGCTTAAGTCTATTGACTGAATATCTATATTAGTTCCATGATATAAGATCATTCTAATTGTCCTCCATTGTTTTTGCAGATAATGGCTATATCGTTAATAGCATCTTCTATTGATAACAAATGTTCCGCTTCGTAACATTCGTCTAAGAAAACTAAGCCGCCATATCGGTCGAGATAGTTGAAGGCTGCTAATAAAGACATTCCATACTGTTTTGCAAAAGTAGCAATACAGTAATTGATGTACTTTATTTTATTATCATTACTTTGTCCCATTAGTTCTATTCAATTTACTAACAAAGAAACAAATTAATGGATAAATTAGCAAGTGTATTAGGTGTTTTTAAATAAAAAGGAGAATTTATTCGGCAGTGTGCAAAATAAACGTTGTAGCTCCAATAGTCACAATAGCTCCGTCTTCAATGCGGATCCGATCCTTATCCCTCAGGATTTCATTCATAAGAAATGTACCTGTCAGGCTGGGAGCATCGCGTAATGTATAAACAAGTTTTCCTTGTTTATTGCGTTTTATATTGATGATGCAGTGACGGCGATCCATGCTCATATCACCACTTTCGATAGGAGTATTAATATTGGTTCCTACGCAACGTCTTCCTATGACATTGTCTCCTTCTTGCAACGGGAGTATTTGTTTGAACCCAAAAACGTTTTCGATTACTGTGATATATCCGAATTCTTCCTTATGTGCTTCGGCTTCTTCTTCCAGATTTTCTTCGTTTCTAAGGGCTTTTACTTTACTTTTTCCAAGCCGTATACTGAATTGTTTGCCACAATGCTCACATTCAAATACAAGTGATTGGCCTTCACTATATTTGGTTTCATCAAAATAAAGATAATTCTCACATTTGGGACAAAGAACTCGTTTCATGCTTTTTATAAAGGGATTTTTTATTTGGCCAGTAACCAGGCATTCTTGTAGGTTTCATTTTTTCTAAGCTCCAATAGCTGTTTGGTAGCTTCTTCACGATTTTCGAATGAACGGATGCTGACACGTACTTTACCATCTGTATTCAGTGCTTTTGCTTCTGCAAATCCTTTTGAATTCAATTGATTTGCCATAGCTTCTGCATCTTTAAGACTGATTCCGCCTGCTACTATAATATGATAAGGATGATCCACATTCGCTTGTGGCTTGACAGATACAGGAGCGGGAACAACTTCTTGTTTGGCTACTTTTACTTCTTTCACAGCAATAGGTCTTGATGTCTGCGCTTTATCCGCTGTCAGTTTTGGAGTGGATGAAGTCTTGGCTGAAGCAGAAGTCTTCTTTGTTTGTTGCGCGACATCGTTCTTTACGTAAACAGGAGTTACTGCAACCGATTGCTTTTCTATTTGCTCAAAAAGTTCGCCGGGTAATAACTGTGCATAATTGTTCTTCTGAACATCGGTATTCTCTACCGGAGTTGAAAAAGCAAAAAACAATACGATAGCGGCAATCATAGCGGCTGCATTACGAAGGAATGCACGATTGATGCTAATTTCATAAGTTTTCTTCTCTTTTTCCAGATTGGCAGGCACTAATACCTTTTCTCTTTGTTGCAACGTGGATAGTTCGTGCATTTCAAAAGAGTCCAGTCCATAGAGTGAAGGAGTCGTTATCTTATAATCATAAGGGATAAATTCATAATTTCCATAAATGTTATAATGAATTTCACCTATATTCTCCAAATGCGCTTTACCTTCCTCATGAAGAAGCCCGATAAACTCGCTTACTTCCTTTTCTACGATGCGGTTGGCATCAGCAAAACTCGTGTCGTATGCTGACATATAAGATTGTACTAATACTCCGTCGTTCAGCTTTAATTGAGGATTAAAGCCGATAGTGCGGGTAGGGGGCAAAAAAAGATTCTCTTCTTTTACATGAGTTGCAGGAGCGTAATGTGCTACGAATCCACCAAATCCCGGAACGATAACGCAGTCGTTTTCCAGTAGTAAAACCTCTATATGTTGTGCCAATTCAATCATGTCTGCAAAATTAAGAGATAAATTGAATATATCCCAGAAAACTGCGAAAAATTCACTACTTTTGCATCGTTTTATTTATTACTATAACGATGAACTATATACAGACGGAAATAGACGGAGTGTGGCTGATAGAGCCGAAAGTGTTCTCCGACGAACGTGGCTATTTTATGGAAGCCTTTAAGCAAGAGGAGTTTGAAGCCAATATCGGACCTGTAAATTTTATACAGGATAATGAGTCGAAATCTTCTTTTGGCGTATTGCGCGGATTACATTATCAGAAAGGTGAATATAGTCAGGCTAAATTGGTTCGCGTCATTAAAGGAGAAGTACTGGACGTTGCCGTTGATTTGCGTAAATCATCACCCACATTCGGAAAACATGTGTCCGTATTACTTAGTGAGGAGAATAAAAGACAGTTTTTTATTCCACGCGGTTTTGCGCATGGTTTTGCTGTATTAAGCGAAGAAGCCGTTTTTACGTATAAGGTAGACAACAAGTATACTCCACAGGCAGAAGCCTCTATTTTATATAATGATGAAACATTGGGAATAGATTGGCCGCTGACTGATTCGCAGATGTTATTGTCTTCCAAGGACAGAGAGGCCACGGCTTTCAAGAATGCTGCATATTTTGAATAACTTCTAAACAAACAATAAAATATAAAGTATGAAAATTGCGATTGTAGGAACCGGATATGTAGGTCTGGTGTCAGGTACATGTTTCGCTGAAATCGGCGTGAATGTAACTTGTGTTGATACTGACAGCGAGAAAATAGAATCTTTGCAGAAGGGAATCATTCCGATTTATGAGAATGGATTGGAAGAGATGGTGCTCCGTAATATGAAAGCAAAGAGATTGAAGTTTACCACGTCATTAGAGAGTTGTCTGGATGATGTGGAAGTGATATTTAGTGCTGTGGGTACACCGCCGGACGAAGATGGCAGCGCTGACTTGAAATATGTGTTGGAGGTAGCCCGTACTATCGGTCGCAATATGAAGCAGTATAAACTGGTGGTTACCAAGAGTACAGTTCCCGTAGGTACTGCCGGCAAAGTTCGTGCAGTCATTCAGGAAGAATTGGATAAAAGAGGAGTGAAGGTAGACTTCGATGTTGCTTCCAACCCGGAATTTCTGAAAGAAGGAAATGCAATCAGTGACTTTATGAGTCCGGATCGCGTGGTAGTAGGAGTAGAGTCGGCACGTGCGGAGAAACTGATGTCCAAGTTGTATAAGCCATTCTTATTAAATAACTTCCGTGTGATTTTCATGGATATTCCGTCTGCCGAAATGACCAAATATGCGGCAAATTCAATGTTGGCAACCCGTATCAGCTTTATGAATGACATTGCAAACCTTTGCGAGATAGTCGGTGCGGATGTAAATATGGTACGTAGCGGAATTGGTTCGGATACGCGTATCGGACGTAAATTCTTATATCCGGGCATTGGATATGGCGGTTCATGTTTTCCTAAAGATGTGAAAGCCCTTATTAAAACCGCAGAGCAGAATGGGTATACAATGCGGGTACTTAGCGCTGTGGAAGAGGTGAACGAACAGCAGAAAAGTGTTTTGTTCGAAAAGCTAGTGAAGCATTTTAATGGTGATTTGAAAGGTAAGACCATCGCTCTTTGGGGCTTGGCATTCAAACCGGAGACAGATGATATGCGCGAAGCTCCGGCACTGGTCCTGATTGATAAGCTGCTGAAAGCCGGCTGTCAGGTACGTGCGTATGATCCGGCTGCTGTACAAGAATGCAGACGTCGTATTGGAGATACAATCTATTATGCTTGCGATATGTATGATGCAGTACTTGATGCTGATGCATTGATGTTGGTTACCGAATGGAAGGAATTCCGTTTGCCTTCATGGGCTGTCATCAAAAAAACAATGGCGCGGCAGATTGTGTTGGACGGACGTAATATATACGACAAAAAAGAGATGGAAGAACTCGGATTCGTTTATCATTGTATTGGTAAATGAAAAAATAAGAGTATCTTTAGGCAAAACTAAGACAGATGATGAAATATGTGGCTATATCGTTAATGGTGTTTTTTTCTGCGGCATGTAGCGGCAATAAGAATCCGGATTCTCCCGAACAGAGGAAAGAGGATGCGAATGCCAAGGAGCTGTTGCAGGGAATTTGGCTGGACGATGAGACTGAAAGCCCGTTGATGCGCGTGGAAGGGGATACCATCTACTATGCCGATGCGCAAAGTGCTCCGATTGCATTTAAAATCATGCGGGATACTCTTTATACTTATGGCAATGACACGACTTATTACAAGATTGACAAGCAGGCGGAACATATATTCTGGTTTCATGCCATAACAGACAACATCATCAAGCTGCATAAATCAGAGGATCCTAATGATTCATTGTCATTTGTCCGTCAGGAATTGGTGATTCCGACTTATAATGAAGTAACTCAACGCGATAGCGTGGTGACCTATAATGGCACCCGCTATCGTGCTTATGTCTATATCAACCCTTCTAAAATGAGGGTTATAAAAACTACCTATTCCGAAGACGGAATTAGTATGGATAATGTATATTACGATAATGTGATGCACATCTGCGTTTATGAGGGCAAAAAGAGTCTGTTTGCCAGTGATATTACTAAACAGATGTTTGACCAGGTGGTTCCCGGAGATTTTTTGATGCAAGCTATTTTATCTGATACGAAGTTTGTAAAAGTAGACCGGAATGGTTTTCATTATCAAGCTGTTTTAGCCATTCCGGAAAGTTCTATATATAGCATTGCAGATATGGAAGTAAGTTTTGAAGGAAACTTGACCATTACTTCCACGAAATAACGGATTTCGTATTAATTCTGTCTGGAAGAGGGGCGGTTGTTACCTTTTCCACCATTGTTTTTTCCACGGAAGTTCCTTCTTTTAGGGTTGTTGCCATACTTGCCTTTATTGAAAGAACGCGGCTTGTATTCCGGTGCTTCCCCCAACTCTGCGGGAATAGGTATCTTATAGATTTCTTTTTCCAGAAAATTCTCAATACTTTTAAAGTTGCTCTGTTCCTTTTCGTTGACAAACGTAAGCGCTACTCCGTCATTATTGGCACGTGCCGTACGTCCGATACGATGTACATAGTCTTCGCTGTCATGGGGAACATCAAAGTTGATTACCAAACGGATATCATCAATGTCAATACCACGGGCAACGATATCTGTGGCTACTAATATATTGATCCGGCCGGCTTTGAATTCGTGCATCACTGCTTCCCGTTGAGCTTGTTCGAGATCCGAATGCATTTCTCCTACATTCAATTTCATTGATTTCAAAGCTTTAGCCACCTCTTTTACTTTGATCTTGGAAGATGCAAAGACGATGACACGTTCGGGAACTTCGTCCACAAAGAGGCTGCGAATAATTCCCAACTTTTGATTTTCATAACAAACGTATGCAGCCTGTATAATCTTATCAGCAGGTTTTGAAACGGCCAGTTTTATTTCTGCCGGATTATTCAGGATCGTATTTGCCAGTTGTTGTATTTTGGCAGGCATGGTTGCAGAGAACATGATAGTCTGCCGTTCTTTCGGCAAATACTTCACGATCTGCATGATATCCTCGTAGAATCCCATGTCCAACATCCGGTCTGCTTCGTCCAGAATAAAATAAGAAACCTTGGAAAGGTCTACATATCCAAGGCTTAGATGGGCGAGCAGACGTCCGGGAGTGGCAATAACAACATCTGCTCCTAATGTGAGCCCTTTTTTCTGTTGCTCAAACAAGATACCATCATTTCCGCCATATACGGCAACACTCGATGCCGGCATAAAATAGGAAAATCCTTCCATTTGCTGATCTATCTGTTGGGCCAATTCCCGGGTAGGAGACATAATGACACAATTGATTGCATCTTCAGGATGTTTTCCTTCAGATAGTTTATTCAATACAGGAAGCAGGAATGCTGCTGTTTTACCTGTACCGGTCTGTGCTACGGCTATCAAATCTTTCCCTTCAAGTATGAGCGGGATTGCCTGCTCCTGAATAGGCGTGCATTCGTCAAATCGCATGGCATCGAGCGCCTCAAGCACATTTTCGTTTAATTGTAGTTCGGAAAACTTCATTCTTTTATTAATTTGTCAGCAAAGATAATTTATTTTTCGGTCTAATTACATATTCAAATAAGAATCTTTGAATCCGAGGAAATAGAGCACTCCGTCAAGCCCGATGGTATTGATGGATTGTTTGGCATTTGCCACTACTTTAGGCTTGGCGTGAAATGCGATTCCCAGTCCGGCAACTCCCAGCATAGGGAGGTCGTTAGCGCCATCTCCTACGGCAATAGTCTGTGCAATATCGACTTTTTCTACTTGGGCGATCAGTCGTAGTAGTTCAGCCTTTCGTTTGCCGTCTACGACATCTCCCAGGTAGCGTCCGGTCAGCTTTCCATCTATAATTTCCAGTTCGTTCGCATATACGTAGTCTATGCCATATTTCTTTTGCAGATACTGGCCGAAGTAAGTAAATCCGCCGGAAAGGATCGCTATCTTATAACCATACTTTTTCAATACATACATCAATCTGTCAACTCCTTCTGTGATAGGCAGGCTTTCAGCGATTTCCTGCATGACAGATTCGTCCAGACCTTTCAGTAAGGCTACGCGGCGGGTAAAACTTTCTGTGAAGTCTATTTCACCGCGCATGGCACTTTCCGTGATCGCTTTCACTTCATCACCCACACCGGCACGGATGGCCAGTTCGTCAATAACCTCAGTCTCGATCAATGTAGAGTCCATATCGAAACAGATCAGACGGCGCATGCGACGGTACATATTATCCAGTTGGAAAGAGAAATCCATATCCAGTTCGCTGGCCAGCTTCATCAGGCTTTCCTGCATGGCAATGCGGTCTTTGGGAGTACCTCTCACTGAAAATTCGATGCAGGCACGCGTACGTGCGTCTGTATTGCATTCATCCAATGGAATACGGCCTGTCAGACGTTTGATTGCGTCGATATTCATGCCTTGTTCTGCCAATACCCTTGTTGCTGCTGATATCTGGCGTGCGGAAAGTTTACGGCCAAGTACCGTCAGGATATAGCGGTTTTTTCCTTGCATACCCACCCAATTCTCGTATTGTTCTGTTGTAATCGGCTCAAAGCGGATGGTAACTCCCAACGAAGATGCTTTGAACAACAACTCCTTCATTATAAAACCGGAATGTCTTTCTTCACTCTTGAATAGGATGCCTAATGACAATGTATTATGAATATCCGCCTGACCGATATCAAGGATGGTAGCATCGTATTTGGCGAGTATTTCAGTCACGGATGAGGTAAGTCCCGGACGATCTTCGCCGGTAACTCGAATCAGAATCAATTCAGTATTTGATGGTTGCATAAGAAATAGACTTTTATCCTGCAAAAGTAGAGAAAAAAGTTCGTTTTTATGCTAAATAACATAAAAAGTTATACCCGAAAAGTGAGATTTTTGCTTATTTGCTTGGAAGTTAATTTAATAATTACTTACCTTTGCACCCGGTTTCAAAAATAAAGGCTCTGATAATCAGCGGATTCCTCTTCGCCTGATGCCTGAAAAGACAACGTTTCGGGAAGAAACCACTGTTTAAGGACAGTCCCGGATAGTATTAACTAAAACCGAATTACATGAAGCATGTAAAATGGATTTTTGTTGTATTACTGATTTGTTCCTTGACCGCTTTCGTTGAGAAAGACAAACCTACCGGAGGTTTGAGTGAGGGTGACGTAGCCCCTGATTTTAAAATCGAATCTACGTCAAACGGGCAACCCGCCTTTAAATTGGGAAATTTGAAAGGTAAATATGTGTTGCTAAGTTTTTGGGCAAGTTATGACGCGCAGTCCCGGATGCAAAACGTAAGTTTGAGCAATGCGCTTCGTTCTTCTCATAATGTGGAAATGGTTTCTATTTCATTTGACGAATATCAGTCAATTTTTAAGGAAACCGTTCGTAAGGACCAAATAGTTACGCCCACTTGTTTCGTGGAAACAGAAGGCGAGGACTCCGGATTATTTAAGAAATACCGTTTGAACCGGGGATTCACTAACTATTTATTGGATGGAAATGGTGTAATTATAGCCAAAAACATCTCTGCTGCAGATCTTTCTGCTTATATGGAAAAGATTGGTTGACAATCTTGAGAATGTAAGGAGAAAGAGGTATTTTCCGAATAAAGCACCATTTGGTGAATGACGGAGAATAGACAAAAGAGGAAATGGATACAACAAAAAAGTTCCGCCTATACTTGCTTTGGGCAAGAATAGACGGAATTTCTATTTTATCTATATCCTTATTTTTATTTAGGCGCTTTTTGATATAAGAAGAAAGCGATGCCTGCATAGAGGATATTCGGAATCCAGACCGCGATGGCGGGAGGCACGTTTCCGTTGACGGCAAAGGTTGAAGTAATCGTTTGGAACAGGATATACGAGAAACTTAATCCAAGGCCTATACCCAGATGAAGTCCCATACCACCTTTTGTTTTTCGTGATGAAAGAGATACGCCGATAATTGTCAGGATGAAAGAGGCGAATGACATGGCGATCCGCTTGTGATATTCAATTTCAAACTCTTTGATGTTAGCGAATCCTCTTCGTTTCTGTTTTGCAATATAATCACTTAATTCGGGGCTGGTCAACATTTCCTGCTGGTTCTTCATAATAAGGAAGTCGGAAGGTTCCATATTGATGATAGAGTCAATCCGGTCACCTTTGGTGATCTTTTCTTTCAGTCCATCCAGTTCACGCACCATATAGTCGTGGATAGTCCATTTATGAACGGTAGTCGTATCGTAAGTAATACGGCGTGCGGTTAGATGCGAAACCAGTTTCTTATCGACAAATTTATCCAGTGAAAAGCGGTTTCCGGTTTTCATGGCATTATTATAATTGTCAATGTACGCAATGACACCGCTATCAACCTCTAACTGGACATTGCGTGCAGTATTCTGCTTTTTGGGCTTGATATACCGGTCTTCAAAGTTCAAACGTGTCACACTTCCTTTCGGGATTACGTATGAGCTAAGCATAAAGGTAGTCAATGCAATGATGGCGGCAGAAATCATATAAGGGCGCATCATTCTCTTGAAGCTCATACCGGTAGAGAACATGGCAATGATTTCAGAGTTCTCTGCAAGTTTGGAAGTGAAGAAAATAACAGCAATGAATACAAACAACGGACTGAACAGGTTGGAGAAATAGGGAATAAAGTTCATGTAGTATTCAAGAATGATTTTACTCCATGGGGCTTCATGCTCCATCAGCTTGTCCATTTTCTCATTGAAGTCGAATACCACTGCGATAGAAATGATTAGTGCAATAGCAAATACGTATGTCCCCAAGAATTTCTTGATGATATACCAATCCAGCCGTTTTATAAATCGATTGCTTTTCATTCTTTATAATCTAGTTGATACTCTTTTGACCATCATCGGCTTCCAGGTTGAGAAATCTCCTGCAATGATATGTTTTCGTGCTTCACCTGCCAGCCATAGATAGAAGGCAAGATTATGTATAGAGGCGATTTGCATTGCCAATAATTCTTGTGCATGGAAAAGATGGCGCAAATAGGCTTTGCTGTATAATGTGTCTACGCAGGAAGCTCCATCTGCTTCGATGGGAGAGAAGTCCATTTCCCATTTCTTGTTTCGCATGTTGATGATACCGTCTTTGGTGAACAACATGCCATTTCGTCCGTTTCGTGTAGGCATTACGCAGTCGAACATATCCACTCCACGCTCGATTCCTTCAAGAATATTGACGGGAGTGCCTACTCCCATTAGATAGCGAGGCTTGTCTTTGGGAAGAATCTCATTGACAATCTCGATCATTTCATACATTTTGTCTACCGGTTCACCTACCGCCAAACCGCCGATAGCATTGCCATCTGCTCCTTTGGAAGCGACAAACTCAGCCGATTGCTTGCGTAAATCGGGATATACGCATCCTTGAACGATGGGGAAAAGCGACTGATTGTAGCCATATTTAGGTTCCGTTTCATTAAAACGTTTTATACAACGGTCGAGCCACCTGTGTGTCAATCCCAATGACTTTTTGGCATATGCATAGTCCGAGTCTCCCGGAGGACACTCGTCGAAAGCCATCATGATGTCGGCGCCAATCGTACGTTCGATGTCCATCACTTTTTCCGGAGTAAAGATGTGTTTACTGCCATCAATATGTGAACGGAACTCGGCACCTTCTTCACGGAGCTTTCGGATTCCGGCTAATGAGAATACCTGGAACCCACCACTGTCGGTCAGCATAGGACGGTCGAAGCCGTTGAAGCGATGCAGTCCGCCTGCCTTCTCAATCACTTCCAGTCCCGGGCGCAAATAAAGATGATAGGTATTGCCCAGAATAATCTGTGCCTGAATGTCTTCTTTCAGCTCTGTCATATGTACTCCCTTGACAGTGCCCAGTGTGCCTACCGGCATGAATATAGGTGTCTGTATCTGCCCGTGGTCAGTGGTTATCAGACCGGCACGGGCATTACTTTTGGTGTCTGTATATTGTAAGTCAAATGTCATTCCCGGCTAGCTTTCTTTACAGATAAATCAATGGCATCCGCAACCTTTTCATTTGTCAGTGCGATGGCGAATACTTCTTTAATGTCGTTTACATAGTGGAAAGTCAGTCCTTTCAAATAGAGATCCTGAATTTCGTCTATGTTCTTTTTATTCTCGGCACTCATGATGATTTCCTTGATTCCGGCACGTTTGGCAGCCAGAATCTTCTCCTTGATACCCCCGACCGGAAGCACTTTGCCACGAAGCGTGATTTCTCCTGTCATGGCAAGATTAGCTTTCACTTTCCGTTGTGTCAGGGCAGAAGCCAAAGAAGTAGCCATAGTGATACCTGCGGATGGGCCGTCCTTAGGAATTGCTCCTTCGGGTACGTGAATATGGATATTCCAGTTATCAAAGATTTCTTCATCCAGGTTCAGGATAGAAGCATGCGCCTTGATATACTCAAGTGCCAGCATGGCAGATTCTTTCATGACATCTCCCAGATTACCGGTCAATGTAAGGCGTCCGCCTTTACCACGGCTCAAACTCGTTTCTACGAAAAGAATTTCACCACCTACGGCTGTCCATGCCAATCCGGTAACTACACCGGCATATTCATTTCCCTGATACTTGTCACGTGTATATTCCGGTGCTCCCAAGAAATCGTACAAGTCGGCAGGTTTGATTTCCGTCTTGGTGAAATAGCCGTCGGTTGCGTATTGACGAGCCGATTTACGGAGAATCTTACCGATTTTCTTTTCCAGTTCACGGACGCCGCTTTCGCGGGTATATGATTCAATAATAGCTTCCAGCGTGTCTTTAGGAAGTTTGATATCTGTCTTTTTGAGTCCGTTGGCTTCCAGTTCTTTGGGTACCAGATGCTTGCGGGCAATCTCGATCTTTTCTTCCGTGATATAACCGCTTACTTCAATCAATTCCATACGGTCGAGCAACGGGCCGGGGATTGTATTCAGATTGTTGGCTGTTGCAATAAACAGTACTTTTGAAAGATCATAGTCTACATCCAGAAAGTTATCATGGAAAGATGTATTCTGTTCCGGATCAAGAACTTCCAATAATGCAGAAGAAGGATCTCCTTGACGGTCGGCGCTGACTTTGTCTATCTCATCCAGAATAAATACCGGATTGGAAGCGCCTGCTTTTATCAGGCTCTTGATAATTCGTCCCGGCATAGCGCCTATATATGTTTTGCGGTGACCACGGATCTCAGCTTCATCATGTACGCCACCTAAAGACATACGTACATATTTGCGTTTGAGCGCGGACGCGATAGACTTTCCGAGAGATGTTTTACCGACTCCCGGAGGGCCGTACAAGCAGATAATAGGTGATTTCATATCATCCTTCAATTTCAGTACAGCCAAATGTTCCAGAATGCGTTCTTTCACCTTTTCCAGTCCATAGTGGTCTTTATTCAACGTCTTTTCTGCATTTTTGAGGTTCAGATTGTCGGTTGTGTAAACGCCCCACGGAAGGTTGAGCATTGTTTGCAGATAATTAAGCTGTACGCTGTAATCCGGCGATTGCGGATGGGTGCGTTCCAGTTTCGCCAGTTCCTTCATGAAAGTTTCTCTGACTTCCGCATTCCAGCGCATTCTTTCTGCTTTTTGGCGCATTTCTTCTATTTCCTGCTCCTGGCCGCCGCCACCCAATTCATCCTGGATAGTTTTTATTTGCTGTTGCAGGAAATATTCACGTTGTTGCTGGTCAATGTCTTCACGGGCACGCATCTGGATGGATGCCTTGATTTCAGCCAACTGTACTTCACGATTCAGGATTTCCAATAAGTGATAAGTACGTTCGCGTAATGAATTGATGCTTAATAAATCAATCTTCTCATCTTTCTTGAATGGTAGATTCGAGCAGATGAAGTTAATCAGAAACATCGAGCTATTAATATTTTTAATAGCAAATGCCGAATCCTGATGCATTGCATCCGATGATTTGATATAACGCATCGTCAAGTCCTTGCATGTTTCTACCAGTGCCTGGAATTCTTTATCAGTGTTATTCGGAATTTCTTCTTCCAGAAGTTCTATTTCGCCTTTCAAATATGGATGCGTATCGGTAATACTTTTCAGTCTCAAACGCTTCATTCCCTGAAGAATGACAGTGGTTGTCTGATCCGGCATTTCCAATACCCGCACAATACGCCCTACAGTACCGATATTATGTAAATCTTCCAGTTTGGGGTCTTCCGTATGCGCTGATCTCTGGCATACTACTGCAATATCTTTATGTTTTTTCTCGGCGTCACGTATGAGCTTCAGAGAGGACTTGCGCCCCACTGTGACAGGCAGGAATACTCCGGGAAACAACACCATATTACGAAGGGGAAGAACCGGAAGAATTTCACCAGATTTAATATTTACATCGAATGCATTCTCATCGTTACCATCATAGTCAGTAATTAACGAGAAACCGTTGTTATCACCTACATCTTCCAATAAGTATCTTTCTTTCATCTTTTCGTTTTAATTTAGTTTATGTCATACAAATATGCATAAATCGTTTGCAAAGTTAATTGATTCTCTCTAATAATAAAGCACAGCTTGGAATAAAAACACAAAAACAATGCCAAAATATGGGACGATTGAAGAAGTATTCCATAATAATTATTTATTTTTGGCGGTTTCCAATAAAATAGTAGAATAAAACAGGTTTAAAAATAAGCGGATAAAATGTCGAATCCTTATTTTCAATTTAAGCAGTTTACAGTGTGGCATGATAAGTGTGCTATGAAGGTGGGCACGGATGGGGTGCTTTTGGGGGCATGGACTTCTGTGCGAAACGCACATAAGATTCTGGATGTCGGGACAGGGACGGGATTGGTTGCATTGATGTTGGCTCAACGTAGTCTGCCGGATGCGGATATTATAGCATTGGAAATAGATAAAGCTGCTGCCGGACAGGCTGGGGAGAATGTAGCCCGCTCTCCTTGGAAGGAGCGGATAGAGGTAGTGCAGGCTGATTTCAGGAACTATCAATCTTCGGACAAGTTTGACGTGATTGTTTCTAATCCCCCGTATTTCGTTGATTCATTGGAGTGTCCGGATCAGCAGAGGAATGCAGCCCGGCATAATGATTCTCTGACCTATGAAGAATTGTTGGAAGGAGTGGCCGGATTATTGGCGGAAGATGGGGCTTTTACGATTGTAATTCCGACAGATGTAGCTGATAGGGTGAAGATGATAGCTACAGCGAAGAATTTATATGCAGTCCGGCAGCTAAATGTGATAACCAAGCCCGGCGGTATTCCCAAACGCACCTTGATTACTTTTACTTTTTCTAACCGGGAATGTGTTATTGAAGAATTATTGACGGAATTAGCCCGTCATCAATATAGTGAGGAATATATAGCATTGACGCGGGAGTATTATTTGAATATGTAAATATAAAGGAGTAGAGGATGAATTCATCCTCTACTATCCAAGCTGTTTATATCAGGGTTTAATTCCCTTACAGCCTCTTTTACTTCTTTATTAGTTGGATTACGATTAGTTTCTACCTGTTGTACTGGTACAATCTCATTCACCATTCTTTCATATCCTTTTTGTTCTAACAAATGAACTTCTTTTTCATTGGTCTCTTTTTGCTTTTTTGTTTTCATATGACTTTTCTTTTTTAGTTCCTACTTTGAAAACAGAAAACAGTGAAGGTTGGTTCATTCTGCTAAAATATATTTTCAGTTAATTCATCTCAATTAAACGCATTAATATCTATACTTTGTCCGATATAACAGATTCTTTGTTATTTACTCCGACGTCCTATGATGCTTTTGATTTCTGCTAGAAAAAAAGTTGAAATACAAACAGATGAAACTCAGACTATTGGGAAATAATAAATAAAAAACATTCGTTTAGCTATTGTTAATTAAAAAATACTCCCTATCTTTGCAC